>JAEEGI010004552.1_pt1 | contig 32368 bp, 20 predicted proteins | sample 8958751 | NCBI WGS metagenome assembly JAEEGI01 (sample SAMN16246545, study PRJNA631951) | gut metagenome | biome: gut microbiome; feature: rumen; material: KS-attached | host: Bos | place: Iran: Karaj | collected 2018-10
GTTTTTAATAAAAATTATTTAAATATAATTTTTTGGGGATGGGGGATGGGGGTTGGGGGATGGGGGATTGGGTATTGGGCCCAATCCCCAATCCCCAATCCCCAATCCCCAAAAACCAAAAAAAATATTGTTTTTAATTTATTTTTAAGGTTAAGGTTTATTTTATTTTATATTTATTTATATTTTTTAATATGCTTTTGAATAATTATTTTAAATAAAAATTTGAAAAAATGGGTTTCAATAGTTTACTTTTATTTGGCAAAAAAAACAAATATGATTATTCAAACAAAAAAAATAATTTTTTTATTCAATTAGATTTATTTGGAACAATCTATTTGCCTTCATTATTTTATCAAAATGAACAAAAATCAATATATGGTTCAGTTTTAACACTATTTTTATTTTTTATAATATTTATAAAAATAACTTTAATAATTTACCACTTAATAATAAAAGATCATTATTCACTAAAGATAAATACATTCAACGATCAAGAAATTCCAATAAAATTAAATAATTTTTCAATTGCAATTTGTTCAGATAATAATTTTTCTATTCAAGACAATATAAAATATAATTCTTTTTCATTATCAAATAATAGTAAAAATATTTATTCTGTTCCTAAGGTAACAAAACATGAGAATTTTAATGAATGTATTAATTATGATTTAAATAATATAAATTTAGAAGATAGTGATGACCCTAGAAAAATAGTTTTTGCTTCTACTTTTTTTGAAATTATAAACAATAACACAAATTCATTTTTTGATATTAAAATTTTACTCCCTTTTATTTATCCTTCAATAACAAATTATTATAATCCATTAAAAAAACGAATAAAAATCTTATATATAAATGAATCTTCAACAAGGAGTAAAACAATAAATATATATTTATCAAAACTTCAAATAATTTATAAAGATAATTTCATTTTTGATTTTAAAAGTGAATCAGAAGATTATGTCATTGTAGAAAAAACTGAAATCTTAGATAATGAAGAAGATACAATTGGATATAATTATATTCATATTTATTATTCTGGATGGAGAACACAATATATATTTAAAGGTTATGATTTAGACTCTGATATTTCTTCTTTTGGTGGATTTATTAATTTTTATTTCTTTATTTTTAATTTAATTGGAAGAATTACTAATTCTTTTTTAATGTATAATACAATTAAATCTAATTTATCTAAAAGAAGAAGTAGAACTTTAACTTTTAAAAGAAATTTAACATCAACAGTTCCTAATCAAAAAAAATGTGTTTTGAATTTATCTGCTTTTAATAGACCTAGTGAGGAAAAATTTGTTAAAAATACAAATAATTTTTTTATGAAAAAAAATACTATTTTCGAACCTAAAAATAGAAATAATTTTTCTTCTGCTAACAATAATCTTTTAAATGAACAAGAGAATTCTTTTATTTTTTTTGAAAAAGATAAAGAACAAGAAGATTTTGAAATTTATCAATTTCAGAGATTAATTGATTATGGGTATATTTATCAAATATTAAAAGATTTTATTTTAATTCAAATTCTTTCTTTAAATTCAGAAAAAGCTAAAATTTTTTTTGAAAAAAGAAAAAAATGTATTAATGTTATGAAATTAGAAAAAGAAATGTTAAATTGTCTTTATTCAAATAATTTAAATTTTTTTGATAAACTTCAAAATAAAATTGATTTAATAAATAAAAATATTTTTATTTATTATAAAAATGATAATGCTAATAAAAAGGAAACAAGTTTTGTTGAAAATAAATAAAGAATAATATTCATTTTTGAATAAAATAAATATTTAAAATTTTTTTAAATCATTTTAATTGTCTATAATACTTTTATTAATAAAATCAATTATACTTTTTATTACAAGAAAATAAATGTTCATTTTAAATGAACAGATTAAAAAAATTCTTTAATTTTTTTTTTCTCATTCTCAATGAAAAAAGTAAATAAATGAAAAAAAGATATTGGAAATCCTATAAAAATAAAATTCTCCACTTATATAATATATTATTTAAATAATGATAAATCATTCACATTTTTTTTAAGTTTAATTTTATTTTAATTTGTTTTTTCTTAGAAAATATATTTTTTTCACAAAAAAATTTATAAAAACAAAATTTAGAATAAACATTTTTAATCCATATCTCTTTTGATCTTATATTATTTATAAATAATTAATATTGTTTTTAAAAAAAATTATAACATTTTTGTTAAATAAAAAAAAATTAAAATGATATTTTATTGATACTTGACATTATTTAAACAATTTTCAAATTGTAAATCTCTGGATATTTCTCTAATTATTTTTTCATAATCTTCTTTCATATTCAAAGGAACAACCCCTGTAAAAGTGGGAACAGTTTCTCTAGTAATATTATTATTTTTTTGAATTATAGACTTAGAATTAAGTGAAAAATTTACATTATTATATCCTTTATTCCTTAAATATAAATTTATTTTTCTTACAACATTTAATTTTTGTTCATTATCACCGTTAAATAACCATTCATTTGAATTCTCATTTTTACTATCATTTGAGTAAATTATATTATTTTCAAAATCCTTAATTTTTTCTTTATCAAGTTTATAATTTAAATAAACAATCCCTCTTTCATTTACAATAATAATTTTTGGTAAATCCAAATTTTTAAAATCTTCATTTTTTCCGTTAACAAAATAATGAGGATATTGATTTAAACAACCTTCATTAATTAATTTTTTTTTTCTTTGAAAAAAAGAATTAGTTTTACAAATACAAATGATATTTAAATTTTTAATATTATTTTTAAACAGTTCAAAATCTTTTTCATCATCATAAATAAATACTCCATCATAATTATTTCCATTTAAGTTAATTATACTTTCATTACCATTAATATCATATACTTTAGGTGATTCAAATTTATTTCCTTTTCCAGGTAAATTTTCTATTTTCCAACACTTTTCATCATTTATATCATAAAAACTTTTTGTGGAAGTTAAAGCAGAAAATAAATCATCTTTAAAATTTAATACTGAATTTTCAAATTTTTTTGGAATTTGACCATTAATTTCTATATCTCTTTTGATTCCATCTATATTTACTTTTTCATTTAACATTATTGATATTGATTGATTTGGGGATTGATTTAATTGTTCGGAAATTATATTAATTAATTCTGGCATATTTTCTATATTTTTTGTATAAGAAGTTTCTACATCTGGGATTGGATATTGATAAGCATCTTGAAAAAAAATTGGAGCTTTATTCTTCATATATGGAATTGGTAAATCTATATCATATGAAAATTTCAATGCTCTATCCAAAGTATTTTTCAATTTCATTTTTTTAAATGGAATTTTTAGATTATTGATATAAAAATGATTATTATATTAATTTTTATAATTTTATAAATTTTGAAAAAGTGAAATAAAGAATAAAGTTATATTTTGATAATATTTTTTTATATATTTAAAAAATATAATCAAAATTTAAAATTTATTATATTTTTTTAAGTTAGAATTTCTTTTCTTTTTCTAAAGAAAATGAAAAAATTAAATTTATAAAAATAAATTTTTAATAACTAAATAGTCCATTACTTAAAATTTATAAATTTAAAATAAATTATGAAATAAAGTTATTAATCTTCTTCCTGATTAACATTTTTATGTTTAACAGGAGTTTTTTGTCTTTTATGATAAATATCATCACTATTAGAATTTGATGTATTATTCTTAGTATCATTTGTCCATTGTACTTTTCCTTTCTTTTTTTCTTTTTCATGTTGGTCATTGGAATCTTTGTCCATTTTTTTATTAAAATCAAAAAATTATTTTAATTAATAAATTAATGATATTAAATTAGACTAAAATTGCTATATATTCAAATAAATTTTATGAAAAATTATTATTGTGTTTATTTAAATTATAATGTGCGTTCCAAATTTGTTGAAAAAAAACACATAAAAAAATTAAAAAGATATATTATCATTAATTAATAATAAAAGAACATTTTATTTTGATTTAGATATATCCCTTAATATTCAAAAAAATAAATTATCTAAAATGTAAATTATAAAATAAATTAAAGCAGATAATCATAATTCAATAAATTATAAATAAAATTTAAAGGTTCATCAATCCATAATGAATTGGGAGAAACACTTAAAAATTAAAAATCATAAACCAATTGTTCCAAAAATTTATCTTCTTCAATTCAAATCTTATATGAATAAAATCTACAATCCTGATTTTTTAATTATATATAAATACCTATAATTATTAAAATAATGAGATAATTAAACAATTTTTTAATGTAAATAAAATTTTTTGTTATTCAAATATTTAAATAATATATATATATTTCAAATTAATTTGAATTTTATATTTAAAAACAAATTAAAAAAAATTAAATGAAAACTCAAGAAGAAAATGAATTACTATCAATATCATATGATAAAATGTTAATGTATGAAATAAAAATAAGAGCACAATTAAAATTTAAGAAAAAATACTTCCCAGAAAATAGAAAAGACAATTATATAAATATGATAATGGATGTTCTTATATTTAATAAAAATTGCCATTTAGTTACAATGTTTAAAGATTATATGATTTTAGATTTTATAGATGAATTTTTTAAAAGATTTTATAGAACAAATGAAAGCAAAGAAAGAATTCCTCGTTTTGCAAATTTTTATAAAAATTATTTAAAATTTTTTTGTAAACCTACATTTCGTAATTTTGAAATAAATGATATTATTCAAGAACATAGTGAAAAAAAAGCTGAATTATATTATAATCAGAATTTTAAAAACAAAAAAGATAAAATTAATTTTGATGAAGGATTATTTGAAGATGATGATGAATCTTATAAAGTTTCTAAATCAAAAATTGAAAAAACTATGTTCAATGATATAATAAAAAAGCAAATTGATGAAACAAGTTTAGGAATAATTCAAACAGAAGAAAATTCAGAATTAACAATAAATCTTCAACCAAATGACTTTATATCTAATCAAAGTCTTTTATACACTAAAAATTCAAATGAAGAAAGCCTCTTAAATGCCATTAATGCATTAAATGGTAAAAATTTAATTAAAAATAAAAAAGCTTATCAACCAAAAATAAGTCAATTTTATATGAATTACTCAGTAAATTCTAACCAAAAAAATTCTAAATTATTATCTTATACTGCTTTGTGTCAAAAAAAAAAAATTATTTCAAAAAGTAAAAATAGTAATTTCAGAGATAGTATAAAAGATGAGAAAAGTAGTCATACAAAAAGTCAGATACAATTTAAAGTTAAAAATATAAAAAAAAGTAGAAATCAAAATACTCAATCTTCTAACAATAACTTACATACATTAACTAAATTAGATTTAAAATTCCAAACTTATAATAATAAATCAAATAATTCTAAAAAAATAGGAATTGGTTTATTCAATACTCAAAAAGTTGAAAATTTATTAAATAAATTTCAAAAAAATATCATTCATAAAAAGAATATGTATTCAATAGATAATTTAATAAGTAAAAAAAGTAAAAATAATTTCACAAATTCAACAATATCAAATTTAAATCATTCAAACAAAACAAAAAAGGGTCCAACAAATATAAATAATAATACTTCTAGTTTAAGAAAAAACAATAATAGCACAAATAAGAAAAGAATAGGAAGTTCATATTCTATAAATAAAAATAAAAAAACCGTAAAAAATAATAAAATTATAAATAAAAAAGTTCAAAATCACCATATAAATTACACAAATAATAATGATGATATCGTAAAAATAACACTTGCAACATTATTTATGAATGAACATAAATCAAATTCTTTAAAAAATCCAAGTCATCATAGAACAAATAGTAACAATAATAATAATATTAACAACAATAAACAAATCCAAAATTTTAATATCAATATTAATAATCAAATAAATATTTCAAATAATCAATTTCAAGAAATAATATCTTCCAAATTGAAAAATCAATTAAGTAAAAATGATAAAGTTGATTTAACGATATGTAATAATTTGAAAAATATAATAGTAGAAAAGACAAAAAAATATTCAAGAAATAAAGGAAGGAGTATAGAATTAAAAATAAATACAATTTCAACTTCGAATAATCAAAATTCAGTTTATAGAAGCTGTTCTGGTTTAGATAAAAAAATGTTAACAATAACAACAAATAATTTAAATTTAAAAAGTCCTAATAAAAGTAATATTTCTAATCAAGATAAAATTCATAAAATTTCAACTAGTAAATTAATTAAATCTTTAGGAAAATACAAAGTAATGGATATTTATTCTCGATCTAAAGGTATTGGAAGTAACTTAAATTTTAAAATAATTAATAATACAATTTCTCCTAAAAATAAAAGTGAAAAATAAATTTTTTTAAACTGGATAAAATATTAAATTGTATTTGATTAATTTGTATTTTTATTTTTTATTATATATACGTTCTTATTTTTTTCAAAGTTATATTTTTAAAAAATAAAATTAAAACTATAAAATATTTATTTAAATAAATATAAAAAAACTTTATTAATCTTCCAAAAACATAAAATAAAATTATTAAAACTCTGGATTTGTTTTTAAATTAAATAACTTTATTTTCAATAAAAATATCTTAAATAATTTTTTATCCAGATTTAAAAAGAAGTACAGCAATTTGGCCTAAATAAAAGTAAATAAAATGTTTAGTTTCATGAGTTACATAAGATCCGAAATTTCTTCCAACAACACAATGCCAAGTTGGATTATGTTTTCTATCAAATTCTTTTTTGATATAACATGCAATATCTTTTTCAATATTATATGAATCTATTGCTTTAGTTGCTACATTAATTGCATCTTGTTGCATATCTTCAGTCATATCTGAGTTTTTAATAATTGCTTTTCTTTCCTTATCCATTTTTATATATAATTTTAAATATTTGAATTTTAAAAAATCAAAGTTTATTTTTGAAGAAAATAAAAAAAATTAACATCAATTTTTTAAAATTATATTTTTTAGTTTTTCATTTAATTATTTCATAGAATAATGTTTTAATTTTTTTATGTTATTTATTTAAAGAAATTGTATATTTTAATGCTATTGAAACTTTTATTTTTTAATATGTATTCTGAAATTATTCTTTATAAAATATAAAAAAATATAACTAAAAAGAAAAAATTACAAATCAACAAAATTAAATATTACCAAAATTCATTTTTCAAAAAAATAAAATAACATTAAAAAAAAATAAACTAAAAACCTAAATTAAAAGAAATACCTTATCTCAAAATAAGAATAACTGAAAAAATTATAAAAATGCTTCAAAAAAATCTTAAATAAATAAATAATTAAAAAAGAAAAATATGGAAGATCAAAACAAAGAAAACAACGATGAAAACATAATAAATAACGAAGACAATAACGATTATGGAAATGAAGGTGAAATAGATATAGGAGAAAATGGAATAGTAATGAATAACACAAAAAATGAGAATTCAAACAATAGTCAAGTTTCTCCAACAAGAAACAGCAGTGAAAGATTTAAGAGAACAAATTCATTAGCATCAACTGTAATAGGACAAAATACAGTTTATGTTCCTCCTTGGAAAAAAAAAGCAAGAAATATTTTAGATTCTCCTCCAGTACAATTAACAATGACAGTTTTTACAATATATATATTATTTGCAGATGACATTAAAGTTATTTGTACAACGAAAAAAGCAGATCCTCCTTTTTCAACCATTGTTATTATATTAATGATAATTTTTTTCATTGAATTAGTTGTTTCTGCTGTTGTTCTAGAAGATTACTTTTTAGGATTTTATTTTTGGTTAGATTTTGTTTCTTTAATTTCTATGGTTTTAGATATTCATTGGTTTTATGATTGGATGATAAATTCTATTTCAGGTGGAGGTTCAGGAGTTAAAAAAGCAAAAACTATTGGGGCAATTGCTAAAGCAGGGAAAAGTGCTAAAATTGCTGCAAGAGCTATTAGGATTTTGAGAGTTTTAAGAATTATCAGATTGGTTAGGGTTAGTAAATTATATAAAGCTAGGGAACAAATTATTAAAATGGATATGAAGAGAAAAGAAATTGAAAGAAAGAAAGAACAACAAGAAAAGGAAAGACAAAAACAAATTGAACAAGAAAAGAAAAAAGAAGAAGAGGCTAAAAAAGCAGAAGAAGAAGCTAAAAAAAAGGCAGAAGAAGATATGAAAAAGGGAGAAGAAGAGAAAAAAGAAGAAAATAATAAAGATGATATTATGACTCTAAATAAAAATAAAGGTGATGGGAATAAAGATGGTTATTCTAAATTAAATATTAATGAAGAACAAAAAAATGAAGAAGAAGAAAAAAAAAATGAAGAAGAAAAAGAAAGTGATGAAGAGAATGAAGATAACACTGAATCAATGTCAAAAACAAATAATGAAGAAACAGGTGAAGTTCCCGAAGAATCAAAAGTAGGAAAATTATTAGCAGATAGAACAACTAAAAAAGTTATAATATTAATATTGAGTATGATGATAGGAATAATATTATTTAATACATCATTTTATTTAGAAAAAAAAACAGGAATGGAAATGGGATTAAAAATTTTTTCAAATTTTGCTTCAATGAATGACCCAGATTTGAATTTGACTTTTTCAATATATGTTTCAGAAAATTTAGGAACTTCATCACCTATGGTTTATGCAAAAGTTGGTTATTTAGTATATGATTCAGGAACAAATGTGAGTGATTTAAGAGAACAAGAAAAAAATGCATATAGTGAAGATTGTTCTCAATTATTAATTACAGATGGTGCTAATTCAATTTGTGAAGCAACTTTTGATGTTTCTAAAGCAAATAGATTAAGTGCAATTTTAAATATAGTTAAAACTTGTTTTATTTGTGTTGTTCTTACTGTAAGTTCATATTGCTTTAGTAAAGATACTTCTGAAATGGTTTTAGAACCAATTGAAACTATGATTTCCAAAGTAAAGGAAATTACTAAAAATCCAATTGAAGCTCTTCAAAAAAATGAAAAGGAAGAAATCACGAAGGCATTAATCGAAGAAGAAGAACAAAAAAATGCTTTTTGTAATTGTAATAACAATAATAATAAGAATAAAAACACAGGAATAAGAAAAAAAAAAGAAGCTCCTTTAGAAACAGAAGTTTTAGAAAATACAATAACAAAAATAGGAGCTTTATTAGCATTATCTTTTGGAGATGCAGGTTCAGAAATTATAGCAAAGAATATGCAAAAAAATTCATCTGGAGAAGTAAATCCTATGATTCCAGGTAAAAAAGTTTGTGCAATTTATGGATTTTGTGATATAAGAAACTTCACAGACACTACAGAAATTTTACAAGAAAAAGTAATGGTTTTTGTAAATGAAATTGCAGAAGTTGTTCATGAATTAACAAGTGAATATGGTGGAAGTGCAAACAAAAATATAGGAGATGCATTTTTGTTGGTGTGGAAATTCCCTGAAAAATTTTGCTTTACTAGTAAAAAAACAAATGAATTAATGGTTTATAATTGCGATCAAGTAAATCAATTATGTGATATGGCTTTAATATCAATTATATTAGTTTTAGCAAAAATATATAAATCAAAAACTTTCGAAAAATATAGAACAAATGAAAAATTAATTAAGAAATTTAATGGGTATTCTGTTAAATTAGGTTTTGGACTTCACTTAGGTTGGTCTATTGAAGGAGCAATTGGTTCTGCTTTTAAAATCGATGCTTCTTATTTATCTCCTAATGCAAATATGGCAAACACTTGTGAAGAAAAAACAAAAGATTATGGTGCTTTAATGATTATGACAGATAAATTTATTGAAAATTTAAGTGAAGAAGCTCAAAAAAGATGTAGAATAGTTGATATTATTAATGGAGATGAACCAGTTGGTTTTTATACTATTGATTTAGATTTAAATGCTTTAAGTTTTGATGAAGAAGAAAGTGATTCTCAAAATTTCTTTGATGTTGATGAAGTTACAAGAAAAATGACTAAATATCAGAAAAGAATGAAAAGAAAAAAAAATATAGATGATGCTTTTGCAATCCCCAATAAAAAAAAATTTTGGTTAGATTTTGAAGAAAGTTCTGAAGACTTTGCAACTATGAGAGGTATTTTTACTGATCAATTTTATGATTATTATAATGAAGGTTTTGATGAGTTTAATTTTGGTGATTGGAAAAAAGCTAAAAGGTTATTAGAAGAAGTTTTAAAAATTAAAAGTGATGATAAGCCTACTATTAGAATGTTGGAAAAAATGAAAAAATATAATTATAAGAAACCTTCTGGATGGATAGGTAATACTGAATAAAAGATATTATCTATTAAAAAATAAAACAATTTCAGTTTTGTAGATTAATGATTTTTATTTTTTTATAATTTTAAATAATATAATTTGATATGTTAGGAAAATTAAATAAATTATTGAAATATTAAATAAAAAAAATAAAAATGAGTTTGAATGAAATTAGAGGGAAGTTAATAAATATATATGATAAAATTTCACATCAAAATACACTTCAAGTTGGGTTAGAGTTATTTAAAATATTAATAAGGGATTCTTTTGATTCAAAAGATAAATGCTTATTCATTATAAAAGAAGTGGGAGATTACACAAAAAAATTAAATGGTGTTGAAAAAAAAGAAGCTTTAATTTTAATTCCAATTTTTTTTCAAAATCCACATTGCTTAAACCATATTCCTAGAATATTACAAATTTTATCAGATAATATAAATCATACAACTGAGCCTATATATGAATTTATTGCTAAAATTTTTGGAGAAATTGTAGTTCAAGTACAAAATTATGATAATAGGAATGAAAATAACGAGTCTTCAAATGATAGTTTATTTATAGAATTTTGTTTTGAATTATTAAGTTTTAATAGTACAAAATATTATAATTTAAAAGATTTAGATTTAAAAAGATGTCATCAAATCGTTGGAAATTTAATGCTTTATCAATATATAAATAATAGTATAAGTATTTTAACAGATGAAAATTTAGTTGAAAGAATTTCAATGGTATTAACTGCTCATTTTTCAATATTAAACAAAAAAGGTTATTATGCTAAAAATGAATTATTAAAATGTCTATTGATTTTAATTATGAAAGTTAAAAAACACTATTCTCCATTTGCAAATGATACTATGAAAAAAATTTTAATGTTTATTAACCAAAATAAAGACCTTAATCTAGAACCAAAAATGAAAAAAAATTTATTGGATATTATTTATAATTTAGTTTATTTTAACAAAGAAGAAATTCAAGATTACATTGATGATATTATATATTATGTTAAATTAGAAAAAGTTGATAAAAATAAAGATGTAAGAATGATTGCATTAAATATTTTAAATTTATTAAATGAAGAAGTTATAAATTATGATAAAAATAATTTAGCAAGTTCTTTTAATGAAAGTAAAAAAAATCAGGATGAATTTATAAATTTAATTAAAAATGACAAATTAAAAAAAGGAAAAAAAGAATTTATTTTAGTTGAAAAAAAATTGAAAAATGATAATTTAATAGATGAAGAAACAAAAAATGATAATATAAACAACAATAATTTTAATTTAAAAATGCAAAACAATATAATTAAAAACTTCAATGGCATATCAGAAGAAATGAATAATATTGAAAAAAGAAATGAAGATTTACTTTCAACTGTTGGTAATCTACAAAATTATTTAAATTACAATTATGAAATAATTGATAATAAATTAGATAAACTAAGACAAAATGGTTTAAAAAATATTAAAGAAGAATCTAAAAATATTAATTTAAATAATGAAATAAAAGCTTTATTATTAAAAGATGATAATCTAATAGATTATTTATCGAATATTTCAGATGAATTAATTGAAAAAATTTCATCTGAAAATATAGAAGATATAATAAGAAGATTAATATTATTTTATTCAATAAATAAGGATAATCAAAAAAATTTATATAAAACTATTATGCAAAAAATGATAAACAAAAAACAATCTTCCCTTTCTAAAACTTTTCTCTCAATAACCAAAAATCTAATCTCAAATTAAAAACAAAACACAATATAATAAAATTAAAAAAACAAAAAATAAATTTTTATTATTAATTATTTTATATTTCACCAAAAAAATAATTATTTTCCAAATATAAATAAATATCCCTTAAAAAAATTCCATTTTAAAAAATGGGTAGAAGACCAGCAAGATGTTATCGTATTTGTAATGGAAAACCATTTCCAAAATCTCGTTATAATCGTGGTGTCCCAGATCCAAAAATTCGTTCATATGATATAGGAAACAAAGAAGCTAAATATGATGTTCTTCCAATATGTGTCAATTTAGTATCAAAGGAAATGGAACAAATATCATCAGAAGCTCTTGAAGCAGCTCGTGTAGCAGCAAATAAGGTTTTAATAACAAGATGTAAGAAAGATGCATATCATTTAAGAATGAGAGTTCATCCTTGGCATGTTCTTAGAATTAATAAGATGCTTTCCTGTGCTGGAGCTGATAGACTCCAGACTGGTATGCGTGGAGCTTTCGGTAAACCAGATGGAAAAGTTGCTCGTGTTAGAATTAATGATGTTTTAATTTCTGTTAGATGTAATGAAGATATTGTTCCTGTTGCTAAGGATGCTCTTAGAAGAGCTAGTATGAAATTCCCTGGAAGACAAGTTGTTATGGTCAGTCAAAAATTCGGATTTAGTCATTTAACTCATTATGAATATTTAAAAGCTGAAAAAGAAGGAAATATTGAAGATATGGGAAATTTCTGTAGGATTTTATCTAAGAGAGGACCTTTGAGTAAAATGTTTAAACAACATTAAAGGATTTGGGTTAAATAATAATACATAAATTTTTTTTTGTATTATGAATTTTGGAAAAATATTAAATTTTTTATATAAGATTTATTTATTTTTGATTATTTATTTTTGAAAAAAATTACTGAAAAATAAAAAATGAATTCAAATATTTTACTGTCAATAAAAACAATAAAATAATGTTGGAAATTAATAACGAAAGAAATTCAATATTTCATGATGTGATAAAACATATTAAATGATCTTTCCTATTAAAAATTTAATGAAAAAATAAATAAAATGTTTTGTTGAAATAAAATTATGAAATAGACAAAGTAATTAATAAATGATTTTAAATATTTAATAGAAAATATCTAATAAAATTACCTGAATCAAAAATTTTAATATTTTGGTCAAGGATAAAATAATCAAATTTATAATTGATAAAAAATAAAATTTATGCAGAAAATATTTTAACTAATTCTTGTTTTTATAATGTTCAAAGGAAGTGAATCATCATTGGTTATTTCTTTTTTAATTATTCATTTATTGATATTCAAATAATTAAAGCAAGTTAATGAACAAAAAATATTATTTAAATCAATTTATTAAGGATGCTTTTATTTTTCATAAAATTTCAGATGATATTGTTTCATGATATGAAAGAAATAATAAGAGTTTATAATTTAATAGCAATTAATTTAAGTATATGATTCAAAAAAAAGAGAAAACTCTAAAAATTACAGAATTATATTTCCAAGGTTTTAAATTTTATCATAAAGATAACTTCTTATCATTTATAAAACAAAATTATGAAAAAATAAGGCAATAGCATTTAATAATCTAAAATTAATTCTTAGAAAAATATTTTTCCCTTTGTAAAATTGATTTTCAAAGATAAATGAAGATTTAACTTAGCTTATGACCAAGAAGAAAATTTTCTGTATATAAGCTCAAAATTTTATGTAAAAATTTAAGTCACCCACAACAAAAAGCACATAATAAAATAAGTTATTATTTTTCTCATTTTCAAGAAACAAATATTTTTATAGCCATTGAATTCAATATTAAATATATGGAAAGAATTAAAAGGTCTCCTAAAAAATATCATAAAGTTTCTGAGGGTAAAGATTATGAATCAAGAGATAAATATAATTAATTTAAAGTGAAAATTTCTCCTTTATTTGTTTATTAGAAATTATACATTAAGTAAATCCGTGATTTTTATAACATATAAAACAATCACATTTAAAAACAATAATAATTAATAAATAAAAAAAATTAAAAAATTTATTCAATTTTCTGGCAAAATAATAACCTATAATCATTATTTAAAAATTCATTAAATGTGGTTTATCTCCATTTTTAAGAGCAAATCTACATCTCAAATAATTTTTAAGTTCAGGAACTTCATCAACAGCTTTTTTAACAGCAGTGTCAATACTATTTTGAGCATCTTTTCTTTCATCAGTGATTCTTCCTTTTTTAACATCATTTTCTTCAAAAAAGTCTTTTTCACTTTCTCTTTTAACTTCAACTCTCTTAAAAAAGTCTTTTTCATTAATTTTATCAGCAACTCCTTTAACATTAATTTTAGTTTTAGTAGGAATAACATAAGCAGCATTAACTCTTTTAAGTGGAACTCCATTATATTTATATGGTCCTGTAACAAGTAATAATCCACTTTCTAATCTTTTTAAATATACTACTCTTTTTCCTCTGAATCTTCCTGAAAGAAGAATTATAATTTGACCTTCTTCTAAATCTTTTCTTAATTTTGATTCATGAGGCTTTGTTTTTGATGGACGAGTAAAGTGTTTTTTTCTTGTTGTTACTGGATACCAATTTTTTCGGCTTTTTAATTCTTTGTTAGATTCAGCATTTTTTTTACGGGAGTCTTTTCTTGATTTTAAAAGGTCTTCTTTTGATTTTCCCATTATAGATATAAATATTTTTTATTTATTTTAGAGAATTAAATAATTTATTTTTTTATTTTTTTTTCTTTAAATTAATTATTAATATTTTGTTTTTTTTTGAATTTATGTAATTTAATTTTTAAATCTATAATTAATATTATTTTATTTTATTTTCTATATTTTTTCTCCCATTGGTTCATTATTACTTTCACCTATAACTTTTAATTCAATATCATTTGTTTTAAAATTGGAATTTTTAGTAATATTAATATTACTATTATTATTATCATTACTATTTAAAGTAGTCATAAGATCTTCATTTTCATCATTATGAAAATTTTCATTTAACTCTTTTAATTCATTTAAATAATCTTCAGCATTATAAATACCAGTAGAACCAACAATAACATTAAATGGGATTTTATTTTCAATGACTAAATTATTAATACCTGTAATTTCATTATGAGAAATTCCTCCAACATTAAATAAAATATATTCAGGAGTATCATTATTATTTAAAACAGAATCATCAATTTTTCCAAAAATTACTTTTGATTTTGATTTTTTTCTTTTTGGATAAGAACAATCATCAATAAATGGAAAATCATCTAAATCTAAATCACAATTTGCACTTTTTTCAACTAAACTTTGTAATTTTGGAAAAACTCTTAAAACATTATATTCAATTTCTGATAATTTTTTCTTTAATTTTTTTCTTTCTGCTTTATTTTCCAATGATTTATCCTTTCTTTCAAAAATTTTTTTCTTTTTTTCTGAAAAATTAATTCCTAATTCTTTAAAATTATTAAATATTTTTTTCTCTTCTAAAGAAAGTTGACCTGCTTTTTCATAAAAATCATTTTCTGAAATTTCTAAAGAAGTCATCATTATAGATAAAATTCTTAAAATATCATTTCTTTGATTATTATTTTCTAATTCACTTTTTAATTTATCAAAATTTTTTAATAAATCTTTTGATTCAATAATATTAGTATTTGAATCAACACCAGATAAAATTTGTTGTTCAATTTCAATAACATCATTCAATTTTAAACTTTTATATTTATTATTAATTTCTTCTGACATTTTTAAATGAATACTAAATAATTTATTTGCTTTTTTATAACTTTCCATATTTTGAAGTGAATGTTCCATATCTGCAAAAGTTTCCATTTCTTTGTTTTGACCAATTTTACCTAAATCACTTTTCATAAAATCATCAAAATCATCTGATAATTGTTCAAAGACTTTAATTAAATGCTTATTTTTATATTTTTCCCATAAAAAATCATTGTCATCTAATTTTGAAGATTCATTTTTAATTTTTATTTCATTTTTATTTTGAATGAAATTTGATAATAAATCATATACCATTGATTGATAATTGTAATCATGGAGTAAAGGTGATGTTGGATCTATTGTTCTATCAGTAATTAATAATATTCCACTTCTTTGTTTTCTTTTTTTTAAGAAAAATTGCTTTAAATTATTATTTAATTTTTCTGCGATTCTTTCGCATATTGAATTTTTGGAATTTTTTTGATATTGTATATTAGGATATAAATCTATTATTAAACAAACAGTATATAAATCATTTGCAATTTTATTGATATAATAATTTTGATCAAAACTACTTTTAAATAATTTTAAATTATCATTTTCAAATCCTAAGTCAAAAACGTTATTATCTCTGATAAAAAATGATAAGTTTAATTCTTTACATGTTACAACCCTAGGAATTAAATTTTGATTTACTAAAATATTAAAATAATCATTATTAATTGGTTCATTAAAAAATATATGAGCTCTTTTATATTTTGGTTTTTTAGAATGTTTAAAATCTTTTACAATTAGTTCACAACTTGTTTTATTTGATGAAATAAAATATATAACATGAAATTTTGGAAAAGGTTGTCTACTAATTGATAAACTTTCTGCGGAAAAAATCCCTTGATTTAATAATTCACTCATTTTTAGAAATGAACTTAGAATTTTTGTAGTTTTTGAATCTAATACTATTAAAACCATTGAATTTTTAGATTTGTTTATTACTTCATTTATCATATCAATTTGAATTCTTTGTTTTGCTTTTTCTTTTAATGAATTCAATGACATTTTTTTTCAATTTGTTAAATAAAAATATAAAATAAATTAAAATTTGAAATTTATAAAAATTAAAATAATAGTATTTTAAATTCATTATATTTTCTTTTTAATATACCTAATTCTTATTATTTTCTGTTAAAACTCCAATCTTATTATTTGAATTTTCCGAATTAAGAGCAATATTTTGTTTTTCTAAGTTATTTATATTAATATTATTGTCTTGATTTTTATTATTACTTTCATTTTGTTCATTTTGTTCACCATATATTTTTGATGTAAGAAAAGCTTTTGCATTATACCATAAATTATAATAAAAACTAGAAGTAATTCTTTTTTCTTCTAAATATTTTATTTCATTTTTAGAAACATTTAAAACTGTAAAAATTACATTTTCTAAAATTTTAGATTCAAATTCATTTCCAATAGCTAAAGCTTCTAAATATTTTAAAGTTATATTTTTTAAATATTCCATATTTACTTTTTGAGATTTTGTATAATTTTGAATAGGACCAACTGAAGAAACTTCTATTTGAGGATGTGCTTCATTATTTTTTATTTGTACCATTAAATTTTTATTTTTATTTTGACTTTCTTTATGTTTGTTTAATAAATCAGCTAATTCTTTTTTTAAATTCTCATGTTCTTTTAAAATTTTATTATAATTACTTTCATTTGAAATAAAAATTTTATGGCTTTTTGCTTTATAATCATTAAATTCATTTTTTAATTTTTCATTTTTTATTTTCATATTTTCAAGTTCTTCTAATAATTTATCATATTCTTCTTTTGTATATAATTTTATATCTGTTTGAGTTCCCATATTTAAATTTTCTATTTTAATTTGATTTTTTGAATTGTCATTTTGATTATTTTGTTTTTTTGAATTTGAATTTGAATAATTAAATATATCATTATTATTAGAATTTAAATCTGGAGTTAATGCATCAAAATTATTTAATAAACTTTTTGCTTTTAATTCTGCATTTTCTAATTCTAAATTATTTAATACTTCAATTTCATTATTTTTTTCATCTATTACTTTCATTAAATATTGTTTTTCATTATCTAAATTTACTACTTTTATTCTTAATTCTTCTAATTCATTTAAACCTTCTTTAAATTTTTCTTCATTTTCTTTGTTATTTTCTTTATATTCATTATATTCAAGATTAACATTATCTAAATTTAATTGTAATTCTTTATTATTTGACTTTAATTCATTGATTTCACTTTTTAATTTTGATAAAACATTTGTATATTCATTTTGATTTTGAGATTCAGAAATTAACCATAATTTAGTTAATTCTGCAGTTTCATAAGTTCCATATTCTTTTTTTATTACTTTATCAGCAATATCTTTTGGAAAAATTTCCTTTAAAAATAATTCAATATTTGTTTTGTCATTCACAACATTTTTTAAATCTGTGTTAACTTGAATAAACTTTTCTTCCAATTTTTCCAATTTCTTTTTACTTATTTTCAACTCTTTATTCTGGTCCTTCATTAATTGAAGTAATTTTTGTGTATCTGTAATTTCACTATTGCTATTATTTTTCTCATCCATTAAAAATAATAAATTTACATATGCAAAAAAATAATTAAATATTATTTTTTCATACTTAATTTCCTATAAATAAAAAATCTTAAAATTCACTTAACAAAATTGCCATTGCAGCAATGAATTTTTTACAAGCTTCCAAATTTAAGCTTTCATTAGGTCCATGTTCATTACATTCATATCCTAAAAGTCCAATATTAGCAATATCAGTATTAGGATATTTATTTTCAAAATATCTAATAAAAGGAACAGAGCCGCCTCCGAATTTATTAGCAAACCCATTTCCAAAACCAATTTGACTGGCATAATTAAATATATTTTTAGTTCTATCAGAAAAACCTTTTCCATTCCAACCATCACTAACACTTCCAGCAACTTTAACTTCAACTTTAGCATTAAATGGTGTGTTTTTTGTTAATTTTTCTATAATTTTTTTCATAGCTTCTTCACCATTGATTAAAGGAGGAAGTCTCAATTGAAGTTTTGCAGTTACACTTTTTGTCATTATATTTCCTTCATTTTTATTATCTGGAATTCCATCAACTCCTTTTAAAATCATACTCACTTTCCATATATTATTAAATAATAATTTATATATTTCTGTTTCCATTGGTTGAGTTTTGTCATATAACGGAATTTGCTTAATAAAATCATTTCCTAATTTATCAGCAGCTTGTCTTAATTCAGTTAATCTTTCTTTTGGAATATCATCTTCAGATAAAACTAATTCTGGGATTAAAAAATTTCCATTTTCATCTCTAATCATATCAACTAATTTCCTTAATATAGTGAAATTATCAGGAATAACCCCTTTAATATAATTAGAATCATAATCACTATTCATGGTAGTAATTTCAACATCAAAATCAACAACTCCTCTAATACAATTAACAACCCACATTCTATCATAATCTAAGCATCCTAAATCAATACAGCAAAACAAGCCAATATTATCTCCAAAGAAAGGCATTAACTTTTCAAAATAATGATGCAAATCCTCTTCAGAAGATTCTTCATTGCTTTCAAAAATGCAAATAATTCTAGGTAATAAACAATCATGATCTTGACAGCATTTAATTGCAGTTAAAACTGAGAAAGAAGCATAACCATCATCAACAGTTCCTCTACCATATAATCTACCATTTTCAATTACAGGTTTTGTTGCTGATTTATCTTTATCCCATCCTACTCCTTCTGGTTGTTTATCTACGTGACCATATAATAAAATTGATCGAGTATCGTTTTGTCTTGTTGAGGGAATATCTATTAATATAAATGGAGTATATCCTTCATCTTGTAGAAGAGTTATTTCTGCTCCTTTTATGTTTAGAGATTTTGCATAGTTTATTACACTATTACATGCTTTTAATAAAAGACCATTTTGTTTCCAGTCTGGATCAAATTCTGTGCTTGTGTTTGGTATTCGAACGAAGTTCATTAAATTTGGAAGAAGGTAGGAATTAAAGGATTTGTTCACATATTTGAAAAGAGAATTTTTATCCATTTTTAATTATTTTTTTTTTTTTGATTTGATTTTATTTAAAAAATTTTTTTAAATAAAATTTTTTTTTTATGAATAAGAAATAATATTATAATGTTAAATCTAAAATAAATAAAATAAAACCATAAATCTAATAATACCACAAAAAAAATATATTTAATAACAATATATTGAAAGATAATATACACATGAAATAAATATTAAAATATTTAATTGAAAGTGCAATTTAAACAATGACACAATTGAAACAAAGTATAAATAAAAGAAATTGAAACGATAATTTGTTGTTTTTTTGGAAAAAAGTTCTATTTATTCAAAATATATAAAGAACACTCTAAAAATATATGTATTATTATATTTTATGATACTATTACAAAATTTATTTATATTTTTAATAAATTATACAATTAATTAAATACAATGTATAAATAAATTGCCTTATTTTTCTGAATAATTTTTTAGATAACTTTTCTGTGAAAGAGCAATTTTATGTTTATCTTGCATATTCTTATTTATTTCTTGAATAAAAAAAGTATAATTATTCCCAATTTTAATATTTTTAGGAAGTAAAAAAGTTGGTAAAGTAAAAATACAATCTTCACTATTAACAAGTAATGCAATTCCTTTTTCAATAGTAGAAACTTTAAATATACTTTGAGAATTAGTCATAGTTCTATAAGAATTACTAGATTTTTTAGATTCAGCTTCGAAAATTTTTACAGAACCCTGATTAATAATTTCTTCATCTTCAAAAGTAACATCTTTGAATTTTTGTAATAATTGTAGTTTCATTTCTTCTTTTTTTAAATTATTTTTTATATTTATATTTGTATTCCCTGTATGCTCAATTATATCTGATTCATTTCTAAATGATAAAAGTTCTGAATTCTGTTCTTTATTATCATTTAAATTATTTACTAAATTATTATTATTGATATTATATTTTTCATTCTCATTATTTTTATTTTGAGAAAATAAATTAAATATATTTCCATGAAGAGTTTTTACATTTGAATTTACATTTTTTTCCTTTTTTTTATTATTTGAATCATCAAGATTAAATTTATTATTGAATTTTTCATTCAGATTTGAATTTTTGTTTTCATTATTCAAAATTTTATTGTGTTGAAAAATAATTTTTGAATTTAAATCTGGTAAATAAGTGTTTCCATTGATAGCTCCATGAAAAACTTTTAAATCAGTATTTGCAGAAACATCACTATTTACTGAATTTTTGTCATAATCATAATTATCATTTGAATGATTCATAAAATAATTAAATAAAATAAATGATTATGTATAAAAAATAATTTAAAAAAAATAATTAATAAATAAAACAATTATTTGGGTGTTATAGGAATTTGTTTTCTTTTTAAACAAATTGATTCTTTTGATAAATTATAAAAAATAATGAATTTATGAAATCAAATTCAAAAATAATTAATTTAAATATAAAAGTTAGAAAAATATATTTTTAATAATAAAAATTATATTTTCATAAACAGAATGGCACTTATTTAAGTTTAGAAATTTGATTTTTTTTCCTTCTATGAAATTTTATATTTAAATCTGTTTATCTTCTTATTTTCATGCTAGCAAGAATTAAAGTAGAAATACATAACCTCAAAAATATTAAGAAAATAACACTTTTTCTAGAAAATATTCACCTTAAAAAACCCTTAAATTTGGAATAAATATTATTTGTAATAATTTGAAATAAATAAAACAATTATTCATTTTTATTATTCATTTATATGAATAATTTTTAAAAAATCAAATAAATTTAACCAAAAAAAAAATAATAAAAATTATTATTTAATAAGTTTGATCTAAAGTATTTTTACTCATTATATTCGAATCAATTCTATTAATCATACTTTTCATTTCTTTAATTAAATCTTCACTATCTTGATTATTTCTTCCAGTAGAAAAACCACAATTATTACAATTTCCACAACAAGAAAGTGCCTTATTAGAATACATAGAAGAATTCATAATATTAAGATTATTTGCTTCATTTAAATTTCTTTCAATACTCATTGCATAATCTTTTAAAGCAATTAACGAATTAATCAAATTATTTATTCTTGAATTCAATTCATTATTATTTAATGTTAAAGATTGAATTTTTTTCTCATATTTAGATTTTAAATTTTCCATATCATTTCTTCTTTTCTCTCTTATTAAATTTAATTGCATGAATTTATCTTGAAATTCTTGATCTTTAATATTAATTGCTTTAACTAAATCATTATATTGTTTATCAATTTTATCACATTCATTTTTATTTGATTGAGTATTTATTTCAAATTGATTTAATTGTTCTTGTAAAACGGATATTTGATTATCATTTGTATTTTGATTTTCAACTAAATTATTTTTTTCTTTATCTAAATTTAATAACTTTTTATGTAATATATCTATTATTTGTTGAGATGAATTTTGAAATTGAACAAAATCCATTTGTTTATCATTCAATTGTTTTTGTAATTTTTCTTTTTCTTCATTTAAATTATTAATTATTAATTCTCTACTTTTTAATTCGTTTTCACTTGATTTCATTGCATTATCAAATTCAATAACAGCTTCATTTAATGTTATTATTTGATCATCTCTACTTTTTAAATCTTGATTTAAATTATCTATATCATTATGTAATTTATCAATTAATTGTTTTGAACTTTTATTTTCATTATCATAATTTAAAATATTTTCATTTATTGTTTCTTTTAATTGTAAAATTGTATTTGCTAATCTATCATTTTCTTTTAATTTATCAGATGATTTTTTATCATAATCTGTTTCTTTATCATAGTCTTTTTCAGATAAATCTTCATTTTGTTTTTTCTGGTTTTCTAATTCTGTTTTTACTCTTTCAATTTCATTTTTCAATTCATCAATTTCATATTCATATTGTTTAATTGAAAAAGTTTGATTTCTTTCATTATTTTCATATTTAACTTTATATAATTCTTCCTTTTTAAGGTATTCTTCTTTAATTTCTTCTATTTTATTTTCATAATTTGATAATTTTAAATGTAATTCATTATTTTTTTTCAATAAAGAAGGTAAAATTTTTAATTTTGATTCATATTCATCATTTTTTAATTTTAAACTTGAATTTTTATCGTTAAATATTTGAAATTTATTTGAAGATTCTTCAAATCCTTTAACATATTCAGATATAATATTATTTTTATTTGCTACTTGTTCTTTTAATCTCATATTTTCTGTTCTTAAACAATTTAATTCAGCTTCTAGTTCTAAATAATTTTTATTTAATGAATTATAATCAATTATTAAATTATCTTGAGCATTGATTTGTTGACTTTGATCTTGATTTACTTTTTGAAAGGTTTTTAATTTTTGATTTAACATTCTTATTTTTTCATCTTTTAACTTTAACATTTCTTCATTTCTTGGATTTATATCCATTGAATAACCATATTGATGACCAATATTACTGAAATTAATGCTTGTATTAGTTATTGGATTTGGATTTGGCATCGAAATATCTTCCATTCTTCTTTTTATTTTTAAATTTTATTTTTTCAAATGAATATTAATAATTTTAGTTTTGAAATTATTCTAAATATAAAATTTAATATATAAAATATTTATATGTATATGTTTTAAATTTATGTAAATTTAAAATCATTTGAATTTGAAATTGTGATTGTTCCAGAATAATTTAATTTTCTTTGAGGAATTTTTGTTTTTGTATTATTTGTAAATGTAATTGAATTTATTGATGATGAATTATTTGATTTGTTTCTTTTTTCCTTATTTGATTCATATGAATTTTTTATTCCTTTTGAAAATGATTTTTTACTTGTAACTTTAGGTATTGTTTCTATTTGTAAGTTTTTCTTTTTGGAATTTAAATAATTTGGAAATAATTTTTTTAAAATTTTTTTTGTTTTTGGGTCTTTAATTTTATTTCTAGAGTTTAATATTATTTGAGAAAATATACTTTTTAATTTTTCATTGTTTCTTATTTTTTCATTTGAAAAAATACTTTTTAAAATCTTTATTTCATATTCTTTATCTTGTTTAAATATTTGTATTATTTTTTCTTTTAATTTTTTTTTAATTTGAATATAATCTTTTTGATTTTCATTTATTTCATTTAATCTTTTAATTTTTATTATTTGTTTTTTTAAAGCTTTATTTTCAGAAATCAAATTTTTTATTTTTTTTTCTTCATTTTCATTGTCCTTTTCATGCTGTTTTAAAGTTTTATGATAACATAAGATTAATTCAAAAATTTTTTCTAAACATAATTCAATTTCTAAATTAATCAAATCATCATTAATCTCATCTAAATATTCTTTTGTATAAAAAATTTCAAAATCATTTTTTAATGTTAAAAAGTCTTCATCTATATTTTCTTTTTTTTCTGAATAAGATTCAATTTTATCATCTTCTATATCATATTTTTTTTCAATATTTTCTTTTTCAATTTTATAATTGAAATTATCATTCTTTATATTTTCATTTGTTTCTTTTTGTATTTTTTCTTTGGATTCATTCTTAATATTATTTTTAAAATATTGATTTTTTTTATTCATATCATAAAAATAATTGTTGTGATTAAAATTTTGAATTTCTTTTATTTCATTAGTATCAAACTGAAATTCTTTTATATTTTTATCATCATTTGTTAATAAATTTTCCCCTAAATTTTGTATAATTTTTGAGCTATTTGTTTTTTTTTGTATTTGATTTTGAAAATTTTTATTTGGAATTTTATCAAAGTCTATATTTTCATTAATAAAAGATTTAGAAGTCTTATGGTGATTTAACTTTTTTAATTCATTATTATTAGGAAAATTATCTTGTTGCTTATTAATATTTTGAAAACTTTTATTATTATTGGTTTTTATAAAAGAAATTGATTTAGTTTTTTTTTGTTCATTTTTGTAAAAAGGAGATTGAGTATTATAGTTTTTTAATAAAGAATTATTTTGAAATATTGAAGTGAATTTTGTTAATTTTGGTGATTTTGGTTTAGTTATTTCTTTATTTATTGGAATTTTATTAAAATCAATTGGAATAAAAGATGTTTTATTTTTAATAATGATTATTTGAATTTTGATTTTTAGAAAATCAAATATATTACTTATTAAATCTGATTTTTGGATATTATTTATATTTTTCTTTTTTTTATCTTTTGTTAAATGTATCCAGTTTATTATTGGTTTATTTAAATTAATCCTTGCAATTTTAATTAATTCTATTTTACTTTCTCCTATAATTTGATTTGTAAATTCTTTTTTAATTAAAATATATAAATATGATGAAACATTAATTAATAAATCTTTATTCAAAATTTCTTTCAGATTATATTCTAACTCATTAATATTAATTATTAAATCATTATCTTTAGATAATTCTTTGATTGAAGGAAAAATATCAAGAATTTTAAATTTTATTTCCATTTATTCACTTAAACAATAATTTTTTTTTGACTGGTTATTTTTTCAATTTTTGTTATATAAATAATCAGAGGAAGTATAAAAATTCGTTGTTTTATTTAAACCAAATCAAAGTTTCTTGTTTTAATTTATTTGAAAAATTTGATGAAAAAAATGGATATAAAGAAACACAAAAAAAATATTATAAGTTCTGTTAATTATAATTTAATTATTGAATAACAAAAATAAAAGTATAAATTTTTGAAAAATGAATATTCAAAAAAATCTTTAAAAATGAAGAAATTATTTACATAACTTTAAAATCAATACAAATTATGTTTTGAAATTATAAATAAAAACATAACAATTTTATTTCCTTTCGCCTACTATTCTTTATTCATGCATATCTTTATAGTATGCTTCATTAATTTTAATATATTTCTAAATAATATTATTAGTGTTAGATATATGTAAAAACTTTTTATTTTTATAAGTTCTTTATAAAATATTTCTATTACATTATTATTATTTTAAATATCTTTTTTTGGATATTCTTTATTAATATTAAATAATTACAATATTTATTAATATCTGGATATTTTAACAAATATTATTTTTTTATATTCATCGAATTTTTATTGAAATCAAAGATGTTTTTTATTTTTTTTTGTTAATTTTGAATAAATAATATTTTTCTAATATTATAGCAAATATACTATGCTATAAGATTAATAATAGAATAATTTATGTGTATATAATTAATAATTAAAGATTAAATTATAGGATTTTTGATAATAATATTGAATAAAAATAATATTTCTTAAAATTTGAAAAACATTAAATCAAAAAAATGGGAAATCAAATAAATAGAACAAATCCTTTAGTTTATACAATAAATGCAAATGGGGAAAATATCTATTCCAATGTTTCTAATATTTTAAAACCACTTCACTATAAAAAAATATGGGTAGGAAATTGTCAAACTTTTGCTTTAGATTATAAAAATAATTTATATTCATGGGGTTTAAATGATTATTTTCAATTAGGAAACAATAAAAATACAAAATATATTTTTAATACAAACAAAAAAAATAAAATTTATGACACTTTCCAATGCTTAAATAAAATATTTCCAATTCCTGGATCAAAAATTAGCAAAATTTCAACAGGAGAAGGATTTACATTATTTTTAACAAAAGAAGGAAAAGTATATTCTTTAGGAAAAAATAATAAATGCCAATTAGGTTATGAAATATCATACAATCAATCAGAAATAATAAATGGAATAAAATGTATAAAAAATCCAAAAGAAATAGAATACTTTTCAAAAAATAATATTTTTATAATAGATATTTTTTCAGGTTCTGATTTTTCTTTCGCAAAAGATAATAGAGGAATATTTTATAGTTGGGGTTCTAACGAACATTCTCAATTAGCAAGAAAAAATAATAATAATAAATATGAAATTTATCCTTCAAAAGCAGATTTAATTCCTCACGATATTACAATAGATAATTTAGTTTGTGGTTGGTCACATTCTGTTTTTAAAACTTATTTAGGAGAAGCTTATATATGGGGAAATATTTTATATGATTATGATAAAAGTAAAAAAGATATTGAAATTCCAAAAAAAATTGATATAATAGGTAAAGTAATTGAAATTTCAAGTGGTTTTCATCATTTAGCAATTATTGTCAATTTCATGAAAGAAAATAATTTATATACTTTTGGTGTTAATGATTGTGGTCAATTAGGTTATAATACTAAAAACATTTATAGTGAAATTCCTTTAAAAGTAGAATTTCCAAATAAAAATTCTTTGATTCAAAATGTTTCCTGTGGAGCTTTTCATACTATTTGTAAATTAAATGATAATTCTGTGTATGGATTTGGTCAAAATGAACATAGAGAAGTTGGTTTGTATCAAAGTGATACTATTAATTATCCATCAATAGTTAATTGGATTAATGATAATGATAATAAAGAAATAGATAGTATTATATGTGGAAATGGGTTTACTTATATTTTAAAAATTAATAAGAATACTAAAAAAGATACAAAAGAAAAAGAAAATGCTTTTCAAAAAGATTTTTCGAAAATTAATGTAGATAAAATTTCTATTAAAGATTCTGAAAATAATTATTGATTAATTGGTATATAAAGTAAGTTAAATATATAATATATGAGTTTTTTACTAAATTTGCAAAAATATTTAATAATATAGAAAATATAATTTTTTTATTATTTGTTTAATCAATTTAAAATATCTCACTTTTGGATGACAGAATTTTTTGAAAAAAGAACAAAATTTATTGTTCAATTTGAATTGAACAATTTATTAAATTTTGATAATTTTTATAACTTTTAATTTTCTTAAAGTTATTTTCGCTTATTATCACTTCATTTAAAAAAAAAGATAGACTTATTTTTATATTTAGTATAGTTTCTAAAATCTAATTCTTATTATTTTACATTAAATGAAATTTTTAATAAAAATTAAATTAAATCTAAAAATAATGTTGATTATAAAAAAAGAAATATTTTAAAGGAAATAAATTTAGTTATATTTGAATAATTTATAAAAAATAAATTTAATTCATAAAAATTATTAATAAAAATATTTGAAAATAATTTTTAAATTTTCTTATTATTTGTTTTTTAAATTATTCTAATATGAAATCATTATTACTTTCTAATAAAACAGAACAAACATCATCTTCATCAAATTTACAAAGTATTTCTAAAGCAAAAAGACATTTTCAAAAATTATCATATAAGACATTAATTACATCTTCTGAAATTGATAAAAATAAAAATAAGCATAAATATTTGAATACAGATAATTTAGGAGTAACAGTAAAAAAAATAAATTTTCAAGATTCAACTCAATTGACAACTGTATGTCATACAAACGAAAATTTAAATAATAATAAATCTCAGCCTACGAAAATTTTTCCTAAATATCATTTGATTAATGAAAATTCAAATTATAATTTTAAGAAAAACGAAGAAAAAAAAAAAATAAAACAATCATCAATTGATTTACAAAATAATAGATATACGAATATTGTAAATAAAAATTATTATAAAAGTGCAATAAAAGATAAAAACATTAATTTAAATACTAGGAAAAATATAAATGATAAAAAACAACCGGAAAAAATATTAAAAAGAAGTATTATTGAAAAAGATAAAATTAAAAATATAAGAGTTACTAAACCAAAAGAAAAAAATATAAAAAAAAGTTTTACTCCTTCAACTATAAGAACAACAGAAGAAAGTGAAAAAATAAGAGATGAAAGTAAAAATAAAGAATCAATCATTTTATCATCAATATCTACATTTAAATCTTTATTTAATGTAAAAGAAAAAAAAGAAAGAAAAATAATATCTCAAAATCAAAAATATGAATTAGAAGAATTAAAAAATAAATTAAAGTCAATTCCAATAAATAATAAAGAAAAAAATGAAAATATAAAAAATTTAAAAGAAAAAAAATATAATATAATTAGTGCTGATATGCTTGAAGAAACAATAAAAAATGAAAATGAAATTAATAAAGAAATAATAATATCTTCAGAACAAAGAATTCAAACTTATACTTTATTATTAGAATGTATATCTAAAAAATTTAAAGAAATTGAAGATTTATTAGAAGAAAACGAAGAAAAAGTCAGTGAATTACATTCAAAAATTGAATTCACAAATAATGAAGAAAATATTGATTCAATGACAACTATAATTAATTATGATGAAAGAATGATAAATAATTCTTGTGATTGTGAAGATTCAGAAATTCAAGAAAAATCTCATATTATTATTCCAAAAGGAGAAAATGTTAAAAAAATAAATAATAAAAATAATATTAATAAAGAAAGAATACTGACTGATACTTGTGTCAATAGAGTTAATAGCAATACAATATTTTTTGATATGAATTCTTTTTCTATGAATTCTGAAATTTTAAAAAAAACTATAAATGATAATAATGATTTTGTATCTTTTTTGTCTAATGATATGATTTCTTTTTTTCAACCTAATAATAATTTGAAAATGAGTGATATTAATGAATTAAAAGATAAAATCCCAAAAAAAGAAAAGAAAGATAAAAATGAGGAAAATAATAATAAAAATAATAATAATAATAATAATAATTGTTATATATTTTAATGAATCAATAAAAATTAAATTAATAAATTGTTAATTTAATAATTATAATCATAATAATTTTTTTCAAAATCTTAAATTTAAATAAATTTTTATATATTATTATCTTTATTTTTATCTTTAATAAAATATTTTAAGGCTGAGTAAAAGATAAAAAAGTAAGAAAAAGGGCTTTTGACTATAGAATAGAATAAAAAAAATCCAAATAAAAAAGTAAAAATGAAAATTTTATCTTCAAAGAAAAAATCATTAAATCTGATAATTAAATAATATAATTAGTTTTGATATTTATTTAACTTTATGTTTAACCCATATTTCACAAAAACAATACATTTATTTATCAAAAATTAATTGAAAATATTCATCAATTTCCAATATATTTATAGCTAACCAACTTAAAGGCTGATTAGTTGCTTTACATATTAATTTAAATTCTGTTAAATTATTTATTATGGTTTTATTATAAACTGAATAAATTCCCCTATCAATTGAATTAGATATATATACTTTTGGATAAATTACTTTAAAAAATAAATCTCTTATATTATCAACATTAAAGGCATCAAAAAGAAATTTAAATAATGCCTTAATATCATTATTTTCTTCAAATTGGGCTTCTTCTTCTAAAAGAATGTATATTAATTCACAAATTTTTTTTGTTTCATTTGAAATATCATTAAATATTTCTTCTTCTTTTTCTTTTGTAATAAAATTAATTCCAATTTGAGAAGTAATACTAGGAAAAATCATTTTTTTTTGATTTTCTGAATCATAACTAATACTCATACTATCACTTTTATTAGAATCACTTGAACTTGTATCAGAAACTTTATTATCACTTAATATTTTATTGTCTAGAATTGGAATATTATTTGAATATGTATTATATATATTCTTTATTTTTTCTTCCATTGTTGAAATCGGTGTATTTTCTACAATATCTAATCTTATTTTTGTCTTTTCATTTTTTTTTTATTTAAATAATCATCTGAATTTAACTTTATTTCATTATTAATATTATTCAAACTATTTGCGTTCTTATTTGAAGTATTATTTACTAAAATATTTGAATTAAAAGAAACATTCTTTTGAGTTAATTGCTTTTCTTTTGATTTATCTTTTTCATTAATATTATTATTTTTATTATTATTATAATTTAATTGTGGTTTATTTGGTCTGGAAACTTTTTTTTTATTGTTATAAAGTTGATTTTTTCCTATTCTAGGAGAGTATGTAGAATTTGTTTTGTCACAAAAATTTATTGATTTTAAATTTTGATTCATTCCTCTTTTTTTTGAATCATTACGTGATATTTTCATATCATTTTGTTTAGTATAAGTTCTTGTTGATTTTGAGACAAAATGTATTTCTGATTTATTCAAAATTTTTTTAAACCCAAAATGATTTAATGAAGAAATATCATCAGATGATATTTCTTGAATGTTATTTAATCTTTGTAATAAATTTTGTTTTAATTGATTTAATGTATTAGTTATTGATTTGAATTTATAATTAAATTCTAATATTGTTTCTTCAATTAATTTTGATAATTTAGAATTTTTATCAAATAAAATTTCATTTTGAGGATTTAATGAAGTATTACTAAAACTCTTTAAATTTGGTGAAAAATTCTTGGACAATTTTTTCATTTGATAAATTATTTATTTTGTTTTATTTTAATATTTTTTATTGTTAATATTAATAATATAATAATAACACTAAATAAAACAATTCAAAAAAAATTTAAATCAAAAAAAAAAAGATATAAAACTTTTAAATAGAATATTTTAAACTCCATATCTATTAATTAATCCATGTTGTGTAGTTTGCATTTGTCCTTGATTATCAACATCAATAATATCAGCAACTTTTTCTCCAAGAGCAGTATTAATTCCAAGAATTAAATTATAATTTTCAATTCCTTGTCTTTTTTTAACATCACTTCTAGCAGCTTCCATATCTTGTTTATTTTGAATAACACAATTTATATTAACATGTACTAAACCAGTATATTCTGTTTTAATACCATATCTGTTTAATAAAGAATCAACATTTGAATCAATATTTGAAGAAGTTTTTACTAATTCTCTTAATTCTGGAATTTTCCTTGAGCCTCCTAAAAAATAAGAAAATTTTTTCATATATGTATCTTCTTGTGGTTTAAAACAAGGAATATCTAAAGAAATATTTCCTGTTTGACATAATAAATTTACAAATGAATATCCTACTATTCTATGTCTTCCCCATGAATCAATTGAATTAATTTGAATTAATAATTTTGGTGTTAATGTATTTAAAATGGCATTATGACCTAATAATTCTAATTCAAATGGTATTGAAAAATTATGAGTATATGTATTTAAATCTTTTAAATCATGTTCATGTAAATCATGTTTCATTGAACTTGTATAAAAAGAAAAATTTTTACTTCTTTTAAAAGAATATGCATTTGGATTTACATAACCTGTACTTACTTGTGATATACTTTTCAAATAATTTAAATTTTCTTCTTTATATCCTTCAGATGCATATATTTTTGCATTTGAATTTTCATTGTCTATTTTCCATCCATAAGGTAAGGCAAATTCATAAAACATATATACTGAATCATCTAGAAAGTCTGATAGGGAAGATATTTCTCCAAATAAAGTTACTCTACTAAAATTCCCTTCTGGAGGCTTTAAAAACATTGTTCCTACAAAATTTTGATGGAAATCTCTTTCTTTTAATACTTGTTTTAATTCTGACATTTTTTAAATTTTTTTTTGATTTTTTTTTGTAATATTTTTTTTATTATTTAATTACTTTTTTATTTATTATTTAAATTTACACATTTATTCTTTAAAATTAATTGATACAATAAAAATATTTTATAATTAGATAATATTTTAGATTTATACATGGGGATTGGGG
>JAEEGI010004557.1_pt1 | contig 32359 bp, 20 predicted proteins | sample 8958751 | NCBI WGS metagenome assembly JAEEGI01 (sample SAMN16246545, study PRJNA631951) | gut metagenome | biome: gut microbiome; feature: rumen; material: KS-attached | host: Bos | place: Iran: Karaj | collected 2018-10
CAGAGCTATCAGCAGCCACAACTTCCACGGGCTTCTCCGGAGCTGCGGCAACTTCGGGAGCCTTCGGGGTTTCGGCAGCAGCCGAAGCATCGCCAGGACCCGCCATGGAGTACAAGGAGTTCATCGTACCAATCACAGCTTCCTTAGCGAGGAGGCCCGTGAACAGCGACACAGAAGCAGGCCAGTTGTTGGATTCGACACCGAACGGTTCAAAAATCGGAGTAATCGCTTTGCCTATTGCAGAGAGCAAGCTGTTTTCGGAATCCCCATTGCCCGCAGTGAATTCCGTTTCCGTCTGGACCTTGGATTCGTCAATCACGACACCTTCAGGCAGCGGCACTTCCTTTTCGTCCTGAACCATCGCGTAGCCCTCTTCGGACTTTACGATTTCAGTCTTTTCGCCATTGATTTCCGTATAAAGTTTTTCAACAAAACCAAAGCTATTGAGGAATCCGAGAATGGCAACAGCAATCGTAATCACCTTACCGGCACGGATAACATAATCACGCAAACGGAGCCAGGAATGAATCATGAGCGACTTGAATTTCGGCAGATGGTATGGCGGCAACTCCATTACAAAGTTGCTCGCCTCGCCAACAAACAAGGAGCGACGAAGAATCAAGCCATATACAATCGCAAAGAGAACGCCCGCAAGGTAAAGGGCAAACACTACCGTCCCTGCCTGCGTTCCGAAGAACGCTGCCGCAAACAGCGCATACACCGGGAGGCGAGCGCCGCAGCTCATGAACGGCACAAGGAAAATCGTGAGGAAACGTTCACGCTTAGATTCAAGCACGCGAGAACCCATAATGCCCGGCACGCCGCAACCAAAGCCCACCATCATCGGCACAAACGCACGACCAGGCAATCCGAGGAATCGCATAAAGCGGTCCGCGACAAAAGCCGCACGCGCCATGTAACCCGAGTCTTCCAAGAACGAAAGGCAGAGGAACATGAAGAAGATAACCGGGATAAACGTCGAAACCGTCTGGATACCGGAACCGATACCATCGGCGAGAATTGCAGACACAAAGCCCGGCGCATGGAGCACATCCGTGAGCAAATAGCCAAGGCCATCCACAAAGATGGCGCCAAACAGCACGTCAAAGAAATCAATGAACGCACTGCCGATCGTCACCGCGACCCAGAACACCAGGTACATCACCAAGAGGAAAATTGGGAGCGAAGCCCAACGGTTGAGCAACACAGAATCCAGCTTGTCCGACCAGGTTCTCTTTGTACGGCTCGAAAGAATCGTCTTGCTTGCGATTTCGTGAGCCATGCTGTAGCGGGAATCCGCCATGGCAAATTCACTTTCTTCACCGAGAATCCGCGTGACCTCGGCCTTGTCAATCTGCACCTTGGCTTCTGCAAACTTATCTGCATAGCTCTTTTCGTTGCCCAAGTACATGAGCGAAACCCAGCGGGAATCCGTATCCAGAAGCTTCGCAACCGGTTCGACCTTCGGTTTCAAATACTCGATAGCGGCTTCTACCTTCTCGCCGTAGTCAATCGCCTTGGGCTTCATCTTCTTGCCCGCGATAACATGCGCCATCTGGCTGATGAAATTCGTGATACTCCTTTCGTTCACGGCAGAAAGCGGAATCACAGGCACGCCAAAGCGTTCCGCAAGGATATCCAAATCCAAATGCAGGCCGCGCTTTTCGGAAATGTCGATCATGTTCGCGGCAATCACCATCGGGATTTGCATATCGACAAGCTGCGTGGTCAAGAACAAATTGCGTTCGATGTTCGAAGCATCAATAATATTGATGATAAGGTCGGCCTCGCGAGTGAGCAAGTAATCGACAGCGGCGCGTTCGTCTTCGGCATTGGCAAAGAGCGCATAAGTACCCGGCAAATCTACAACGCGGATATGCTGGTCGCCAATTTCAAAAAAGCCTTCTTTCTTTTCGACAGTCACGCCAGGCCAGTTACCAACACTCTGGCGAGCACCCGTAAGAGCATTAAATAGAGCCGTTTTACCGCAGTTCGGGTTACCGGCAATGGCAATAGTAAAAAGCTTCGGAGCCATTACACCCTCTTCAATTTAAGAACGTTCGCTTCTTGCTTGCGAAGCGACAATCGGTACGACAAAACACTGACTTCAATCGGATCACCGAGAGGAGCCACCTGCAAAACTTCAAGCGTCACGCCACGCACAAGCCCCATAGAAAGCAATTTGGACTTGTAGCGGGCATCGCCCTCGTTGTAGCCGACAATTTCGACCTTATCGCCTTTTTTAAGGTCCGAAAATTGGGGTTCTAGATTCCATTTCTTTGTTTGCGACTTGCCGCCGCAACCGCAATTACAACCCATTTTATTTTCCTTTTTTCGCCTTTAAGGCATTCGCTTTTTTCGCAACGACACCTTCAGGACCTTTTTTCATGAAATCCTCGATTGTCGAAAGAGTTTCTGCAGAGAGAATATGTTCCATGCAGCAAGCGTCTTTGTCTGCAATCGCTTCGGAAACGCCGAGACGGATCAAAAAACCTTTCAAAAGAATATGGCGGTTCAGCACATCGGCAGCAGCCTTGCGACCTTCTTCAGTGAGTTCCACACCGCTATAGGGTTCCTGAGTCACAAGACCCAGCTTTTTAAGTTCGAGAATAGCCTTCGCCACAGAGGGCATCTTCACGGAAAGGGCGGCCGCAATATCCTTGACACGGGCAATCCCGTTTGCCAAGCGAAGCATGTGCACCATTTCCAGGTAGTCTTCAAGACTCTGGCTGAGCTTCACGTGATTGTTTTCCATATTGATGATCCTTTAAACGTTAACGTTGCCTAATTTTATTAGATTCAACTAATTTTTATTAGACAAGACTAAATTTAGTAAGCCTAGGCTAATTAGTCAAGGCTAAACCTCGATTTTTTTTAGAAATACGAGAAAAAAATGACCAACAATGCAAAAATTATGTATTTTTTGAAAAACACACATTTAGAGAGTTATACAGCAAAAAAATGCTTATAATTCTCTAAATCTCACTTTTTTTAGGACATTTAGAGAATTATAGAGAGTTTTTTGTTAGATAGCCATTTTCATATTAAACATTTACCTCAGGATTCATCCAGCTAATAATTTCTTGTTCTAGCTTAACCTTATTGTTTAGCATGTATGTTGCAATATCAAAATATTTTCCTGCAGCAATTAAAGATTCCGCTTTTTTTGTGTCATTAGATTCAAAAGATTTTGCATAATCTTGATATTTTTTCAAGTTTTCAATGACCATACAATAAGGCTTAAAATCTATTCCAGTCTTTTTTCTTAGATTATCAAGAATATAAAAGCCATCGGGATCAATATCACCAAAATGATAATACAAAATATTCTTTGATTGGTTTTGATCAAATATTTTTTTCAGCAACACTTGTTTGACGCTGTTATGATAACCACTCAAATACAAGAAGAATACATCTGTACCTCGCACTCGATTAAAAGAAGTCAGGTTTTCAACAGTCATCACAGTTTTGCTGAGAATATCAATTTCATCAATATCGCTAACTTCTGTTGAGGGTAAAGCCAATGCCTTATTTTGCGCCACATTTATTATTCGGCCATCAGCAAATTTTATTTTTGCTTTTCCTTTAAAATAGATGTAAGAAGGATTTTTATAAACATTCAAATTTTCCAAAATTGTGTCATAAATTTCCTTCGTATTCTCTAAACCATCAACAGTTTCATTAAATCTTCCGCTTTCATGGAGAATTTTACAGACTTTTGTTCGATATGATTTTTCCCACGCTTTCGAATCGTGAAGAATTTCTATAGAAAGTTCTCGCTCAAGAATTTCTGGATGATTTGACAAAATATAGTCAAGAAGTTTTATGATATTTGCCGATTCTTCCAAAGGGTATGCGGCCTTTTTGTCAGCCTCAATACGATTGATTTGCGTTTTGCAGAAATCAACAATAATCGAATTCTTCGAAAGAAAACTTCTGTAAAAATCACGTTCTTCTTGTTGTTGGAGCTTTCTATCCTTTACACCTAAAATATCTCGCACTCTTAACCAATAATCATCTGATGTATTAGCTAAAATTTTTACAACATGTTGATTTCCGCTTTCCGTAGAAATCAGGTTTTCAGACTCAAGATTCTTTAACTCTTTTTCAAAATCCTCAATTGAATTAACATCTTCAAAATCATCGTTATATTTGGGGTAAACATCTGTCGGCGCTATAGAAAACGTCTGGCGAATAGAGTTTTCGCCCTTATAGGTTTTGCTACCTTCATACTTACGCAAAAGTTTTTCTAGAATCAGTTTTTGTCGACTATTTAAATTCATACTACGGCCTTTCTCAACCCTTCTTCGGCGATGGTATATTTTCCATCAGAATACAGTGCAACAGTATTATCAATATGGCTACCAATGCTATCTATTTTTTCAGGTGGAGCGGCGTAGAATACCTGAAAGTGATTTTCTTCTAGGAATCGAACCATCTGTTCAATACGTTCCTTAGACAAGGCCGAGAAAGCTTCATCTATAAATGCCAAACGAGCACAATTCTTATCCTTTGGATAGAATTGCATTAAACTTGCGGCAAGAATAATAAAATAAGGGGTTTGCTTTTCACCACCGCTAGCAGAACCTTGTTTCTGGGATAGGTTCATTTCTTCACCAGTTTTGCGGCGAATACTCATGTCATAAACAAAATAGTTTCTATAGTCAGAGTATTCCATTTCATCAGAACCTTGTTGTAGAATATCATTTAGAAATTTTTGCACATCCGCATTAAACTTTTCTTGAGAAACCTTCTGCGGATTGAAAAAGTCTGGATCGTTGATATAACTCTCTAAATTGTTGCAAATATCAAAGAAAATCTTTCGATCTGTCCTTTCTTCCATTTTGAATTGGTAGAAGTCAATGCCAAAAGGAATTTTTTTCAACTCCCTATTAATGACATCAATTTCCTCCTTAGCCTTTTCAATATTTTCTTTCAGTTCCGCAATGAAATCGTGAAGGAATGCATTGCGAAGCTTTGTAGAGGCAACTTCCAATTTATTCTTCGCTTCATCAAGTTTTGCATTGGCAATGTCGCGATACTCTTCTCGGTAGAACGGAATATAGGCTACGCCGCGTTCGTTCAAATCCTTTCCGGCAAGTCTATTGTATTCAAGTTGAATGTCTTCAAGAGATTTTTCTTTGTCTTTCAAGTCGGACAATGCATTTTTTATCGTCTTTTCAGCAATGACGATTACATTGTTTTGTTGTCTTGTCATCTGATTATATAAATCAAGCATTTCCTTTTCAAGTTCAAGATTTGCTTGGAGCAACCCCTGATAATCAGTCATTCGAGTTTCAATACTCTGAGTCAAAGTTGCAATGGACTGATTATTTGCATTTTGAGAAGTTTCATTCTTCCCTAATTCTCTATCAATACGTGAAAATTCATTTTGTAGATTATCGACCTTATCGGTCGCCATCTGAATTTCTTGAATAGCGCGAAGCATCTCAGGACTTTTCTTAAGATCTTCAATATCATTCGCAATCTTTCCAAGCAGCCTTTTCAGCTGTGGGACTTTTTCTACAGACTCAAAATCATATTCTGCTGGATCCCATTCAATATTGTCACACAAGCGCAACAAATCACTAAATACATTTATTTGGTCAATAAGTCTTTGCAGGTTTGCAGAGGTCAGTTCCTTTTCCCTCTCCTTCAATTTCAACTGCAACTCAACGACATTTTTGCCCAAACAGGGGACAACGTCATTGATTTTCATCATCGTAGCAGCATAGCTCTTGGTCAGCATGCCATCCTTCATTAAGCCTCCCTTCGGATGATCATGAAGTTCTTCGATGGTATCGCAAAGATGAATTCCATTCAGCAAATAATTGGCATACTTACGCGCAGCCTTGTTTTTGATTTCCAAAATTTCTGCGGCAGAATCCTTTTCAATATCGCTATCGGGAATTTTGTCAGACAAAACGATATTTGCGTTAGTGAGCTTTTTATCCTTCAAAATTCTTAAGGCGACATCACAATATTCGTCATCAACAATTAGGTAATAACGTTTACGACCAAGGAAAGTTTCTATAGCCCTACGCCAGCTTTCATCCTTTATTTCTTCCACCAATTCAGCAATGAAGCGCACTTCTGACTTTATGGAACGACTTTCAAATTCATCTTGAATTGTTTTTTTGGCATTTTCGGCATCTCGCGGGAAAATGATTTTCTTAGACTGCAAATCTTTGATATCTTTTTCAATATCAGACAGGGCATTAATACATTCTTTCTTCTTGTCTTCTAAACGAACTTTATCAGCCGAATATTGTTCACAAGCAGCTTTGATTTGATCCCCAAATTCAATAAAACGGGTCTGTTTTTCAAAAGGATCAATCCCCAACTCTGCTAGATTCCTAAGAACTTCCTGAGATTCTCTAGAAACCTGAACATCATTTTCAATCTGAGGAATCAATTGCGTTATCGCAATTTGGAGATTTTTCAAATTAGCAATAGCAGATTCGCAAGCCTTAATATCTTCTTTGCACTTTTTCAACTCATCATTCTTGTTATCAATCGCATCACTGAGCGTTCGATTAGTATCCCTAACTTTATTAAGGTTTTCACGAGCATTGCCAAGTTCAGTTTCTACTTTCCCCTTTTGATCATTCAGTTTTCCTTGTTCAAGTTCCAGCACTTTAGAACGAATCTCGCATTGTTCCAAATCCTGTTTGTCTTTTTGAAGAAACTGATAACTATACATCATCTTACGAATCTTCATATATTTCAACTGTTTTTCGTAAGCAAATGTTGCTGTTTCAATTTTTTCCAAAAGTTCCTTACGCTTTTGGTTATTCTCCAACATTTGAACAGCTTCACTATAATGATTTTTCTGTTCTCTCAAAGATTGTAAAGAATTCACGTCATTCTGCACAAGTACAGAATCCTTCACAAACTTTTCAACATTTTTTTCTGGCTTAAAAGCCATCATCTTTAAAATTTTTTCAACATATTTTTTAAATTCGCCATCATTTACGCGAAGCCCCAAAGCTCTCGCAATCTGAGGTTTTGCTTTATCACGTCCCAACATTTCTGAAGCTTTTACAGGAACACCCTTTCTAGTGAGATTTCTTCCGCTGACAACACTTAACTTTCCACTTTCAATAGACCTAAAATTAAAATCCTCAATTTTTGCATTTTGGAAGATAAACCATTTAGACTCCGCAGAATCCTGCGCGAAACGAGATTCTATGTTCACGCCAACAACAAAATCGCCTTCTGTTGGGGAATTAAATTCCATTACAATATAACTGACTACGGCATCTTTTCGAAGGTATCTGTCGGAACCGTTTGTCTTGCGGTCACCATGAATGTAAGCATTTACCGTTCTTTCTTTATCGTCTGCAGCACGATTGAACTGCGTATTGGCAAACAGCAAATAAGACATTGCGTCGAGTATTGTGGTCTTTCCAGTGCCGTTAACGCCAGTAAATAGGGTGGAACTACCCAATTCAATACAAACATTCTGGAAGCAAGACCAGTTTAACAGCAGAAGTTTCTTTGCGGTTTTACGGAATTCCATTATTATTCCTCCTCTTCTTCTGCATCAAAGTTATCATCGGCAACATCCTCGCTTTGAGGGCCTACATTCATCATTCTTTCTCGCACACTCGTAACAAACGTGGCAAATTCAGATTCATCTAAAGCAAATTGAATAGACGGATAAAGAACAATCAAGCGTTCATTATCAGGCGCATTCCAATTGACAAAGATTAGGTTGTATCTTGCAAAAAGTTGTAACGCAGTTTTTAGATTACTTTTAACGTCAAAAGCGCCCTTGAATTCAAACTTTTCCAATTCAGCATTCAATTCTGGGAAAGTCGTCGTGATTTGCTTAGATAAGGAGCCTGATTGAATTTTATCCATATATAAGGTCCACAAGCAACAAAGAATGATACTCTGGAATTTATTGAACCTCTGCTTAGATACAACAACATCGGAGCTGGTATTTTGGAGCATCACAACCCCATTGTCCTTCACTACAATATCAAAACCCATCAAATTCAAATAATCCGAAAAAAGCCCTTCGTTTGATTTAACAAAGAAGAACATCTTGCGATTATCATCATCTATGTCACGAACGATAAAGGTTTCTTTCAAAAGCCGGCGGCAACATTTTTTAAACACCAACTGTTCAGAAGAAGTGAGATCATCCCACATTTCATTAATTGTTGACATCTTTCTTTGCCCTCCAATGCCGAATCTTAAATTCATTCGATTCAACAAAATCTTCGTCAACTTCTATCAAGTATCCATTTTCGCGAGCGTATGTCACAGCAGCCATAGAAGCTAAAACATCCTTTTTCTCGTTCAAGCTAAGATTTAAGCTGTCAATCTTTCCATTAGTTGATTGAGTGTCTAAAAATTTTTTCATCAGTTCCTTGGAATACGGATTGTACGATTCTTTCTGCAGCTGCTGTTTTTGACGTTCTCGTTCCTCAGCACTCATCTCAACAACATCAGCCTCAATATTCGATTGAATACTCTGGTTCTTATGCGGATATTGGAGAGAAGTTTTGTCCACAAATTCGTAATCATGAATGTGGAAAAGATATTGAATTTCATCGTCAATTTTATTCAACTTATCATCATCAAGATTCTGAACCAAATAACGGACTGTTTCTTCAACATTCCCACGATTATCTTTGCCTTTATTTCGAAGAATCCGCTCACGTGCCACCGCAATTTTTATATACGCATTAATTTGATCCTTAATGCGTTTCATAATCTTGTTGTAGTCATCATGGAGAAAACGTCTGGTACTATCCAGCATCCTTATAACTTTATCTTCCGCAGCGTTTCTGGAACAGCCTTCTTCATCCATAACACTTTGCGTAAGGGCACCAAAATATCCGATTCCTTTGAATTCTTCTAATCGCCTAGATATCTTTTCACGATATAGATGGATGTTTTGTTGCTGAACAAGACGCGAATACTCTCTAATAAAGTCTCCATCGCAATACTTGATGATATTTTCTGTTAAACTGACCAAAGAACCTTCTCGGAGCATTCCCTCAATGATCTTTTTGATAGAAGTGGCAAGTTTCTTTAGAGCAGAAGAAAGTTTACGAGCTTCATCATACACTGGTGTTAGAATCAGCTTATAAGGATTCTGTTCCCCTTGCGCCCAATGTTCTAAGGTATTGAAAATGTTATAAATGGAAACAGAAAATTCTGAGCGAACAGGATTCTTTAGATTTTCAATAAACTGAGCCAAGGCAATCCCGTTATCAGGCATAACAATCATCTTTTCAAGTGTTGAATCGTCTGTTTCTTCTTCTAGCCAACCAACACTCACAAAACGTCTAATAATAAAATTCGCCTTAGCATTCCAGTCAGGTTCCAACCCCAATTCAGTCGCATCTTCGCCCTGTATTTCAATATGATTTTCCAACAAGTAAGCGGCTATCGTATCACGAACAATATCTCGAAGAATTCTATATGAAATTTCGTCATCAAAGAGCTTATAGATTTTCAACAACAATTCCGAATAAACAGCTTGATTACGGTTCCCACTACCGAGAATCGTAAAAAAATCGTTAGGAATTACATTAAAAACACTATGCATATTCATGAGGAAATATACGCAAAAATCTTGACACTTTAATGACAAAATCAACAATTTTTCATCATTCAGCCAGAACAAGAGCATTCATAGTACCTGCTCTGCCTAATCTTCCATATTATACTTCATCTATCCATCAACAATCAAGACATAACAGCTAAAAAAGACGAACCTACTTTTATCAAAAAACTCAATAAAACAGATGAAGAAAATCCACATCCATTACTTACCCTATTTCCAAAACATTTTTTCCTTATATCCGCAAGCAGGATAATTAGAACATCCAATAAAATTATATCCATTATAGCCTTTCCGTTTTACAAGGAATCCGCCACAATCAGGACATATTTTAGGACTTGACAAAATAGTCACGTCTCTTTGCGCATACCGACACCGAGGAAAATTAGAGCACCCCACAAAAGTTTTACCCTCATGTTCAACTTTTAGCAAGTCTCCAGTTTTGCAAAGAGGGCATTTCGTCTGCTTTTCGCTAATTTTTCTCCTTGTTGATTTAAAGAATACTGATGTAGATTCTGAGAATTCCTTGAAAAAAAGCGATGGATTCTTGTTGTCCACAAGGACATAGGTTCTATTTTTAGTTCGGGTAATAGCAACATAAAACAGACGACGTTCTTCTGCAAATTTGTAATCTTCTGCATTTGTAAGAACAAAGTTCAAAACAGGATCATCAATTATCTGATTCGGGAATCCAAGTTTGTCATTTCTAAAATTCAGCAAAATAACATTATCCGCTTCCAACCCCTTTGATTTGTGAACGGAAAGGAATTGTATTTGCAACTTCGGATTCTGAATGTACTCTAGTGCATCTACACCATTTTTCCGAATCTTTCGGAACAAGCCTGTATCTTTTGCAATTTCTATATCGTAATTTGTTCGTCCCAAAAGCAATATGGACGAATTCGTTCCATAATCCAAAACAATTTTACCGATTATCGCTTGTAACGCATTTTTCGGATTGTCGTCGAACCCCCAAAAAACAAGGGGATAATCTAACTTTTTATCGGAGCGTAAACTTTTCTTGAGTTGGAGGGGATTTTGCAAAATAAAACGCGATGCTTCATCGATTAATTTTTGCGAATTACGATATGTTTTCTCAATTTTTAATATTTTCGTTTTCCCAAAATACTTTGCAATATCAGTGAATAATGAAATATCGCTACCGGCAAATCGATATATAGATTGCCAGTCATCCCCTACACAGAATAACTTTGCTTTTGTTTTATCAACAATAGCCTTCAACAAATTAAATCTTGCCTTTGAAATATCTTGATATTCATCTACAATCACATATTTATACAAAGGAATATCGCAACCAGCATTAACATTCTCTGTTGCATTGTTTATCATATCCGAGAAATCAATTGAATTATTGGCTATTAAGTATTTTTGATATTCTTCCAATATTACTCTTATTATATTCAAAAAAGTGTTGTTTCTTCTTTGCAAGAATTTGTTATCTTCTGACGAAAGCCAATCTTTCCAATTATCAATCGTTTCTATTGTATAATTATTAGACTTAAAAAGTACAATAAACGTTCCGCACAGCTTCACAAACTCAGAAAAATACTTATTCGTCTTGGTTGCATAAACAGTATTGAAAATATCCATGAAGTCTCGTGATTTCAGAACAACTCCATTTTGTTTCAAAATCTCTTCAAGCTTTTGTAAAAGCCCCCCTTCAGAATTGTAGTATGAATAGGTTTCAATCAACTTGGTATTATTCTGCTTATGAAGTTCTCTTTTCCAATCAATTCCTTCTAAATATTTTTGAGCTTCAATGGGAGAAAGCCATGGAACCGTATTGTTCCTCGTTATTCCAAAATGTTCCAAATAAATATCATAATCTTTCAAATAAAAATCAGGTCTGTACGTTTTTCGCAAGGGGTCAGGATTTTCAAATGGGTAGAGTTTTTCATATTCGTAATTTACACCGTTTAAAAAAAGAAAATTTGCGATTTGAACTTCTTCGAGACTTTTAACTTTTTCATTTTTTAGCGTTGTATGATTCTGCGACTTCTTTATTTTTTCTTCTTGAATATACTTCTCTTGATCATATTTCGACCTAAGCGTTTCCAAATCCACGCTTTTTTCGGCCTCATACATTTCGCCCAATGACGAATAATCTTCCATTTTTTGAGGAATATCAATATAGTATGCAAAATACTCAATTAAATTTTTCACTAATTCAGGATAATTTACCAGTTCCTTTTCAAAAAAATTATGTACAAACTTATTAAAAAGAGTTTCGTCAAGAACTTCGGGCCTTTTTCCAACAACGCTTTTGATTATATCAAGTCCCAATTTATGAAAAGTTGTTGATTTAACAGGGATTCCAAGCTTACCCTGAATTCTATCGGTCATTTCTTGAGCTGATTTTTTCGTAAACGAAATAAGCAATATTTCTTCTGGACTTATATTCTTCGCATCACATAGATATTTGACCTTACCTGCAATCGTTAGCGTTTTTCCGCTACCCGCTCCGGCAAGAACAAGAGTTCTATCTTCATCGGTTATGACGGCTTCTCTTTGTTGAGCATCTAACGATTTGCCATCAATGTTAGAGAAAAGTGTGTCATATTTTTCGGATTCTCGTGCAACAAATGATTTATTCGCATTCTCTAAATAATTAGGAAAGTCCTTATAGGTCAATTCAAAAAGTTTTATTTTTCCATATTCTTCATCATCCGCTTTTAAAACACAAGTTGCAACATCTTGAGACAGCTTTTCCCACTTCCGGTAAAAAATTTCCCCATCAGCATTCGTAATATAACGACTCGTCAAGAAATCAAGTTCATCAAAAAAAATATTCACAAATTGCAAAAGCAACTTGAGATTTTCTTTGCGCTTAATCTCTGCATTTGATTCTATAACGAGCCTTGGAAAATCTTTATACTTTTTCTTAAAATCTTCTAGCTTTACAAAATCTTCAACTTTTGACGGAATGCCGCTATACCTTTGCAATTCAAGGTACAATGCTTTATACTTTAAAATAAAAGCGTCTCTTTCAGCATCCTGAATATAATGCTTAAATAACCCGTCAAATTCAACGAAAAACGAATCACATATTTCTATGAAACTCCGTACTTTTTCTTCAAATTCTTTAGCAAGTTGTCTCCGGCGAACTGCATAAAAAACAACAAATAAAACGCTTAAGATAATTAATAAAACAAACATGCTTGGGAAAAGCCTCGTCCATAAAAATAAAAAATTCATACAATATATTTTGACATATTTTGCAAGTAAAACAAGATTCTCTGAAAAAACACCTTCTGCAAGCAATAATCCACGCATTTTGTTCAATGAAGCCACTTTTCCACCACGTTTCATCTTTGATTCCAGACTTTTCACCCACTTCTGGGGAAATTCTGACAACATCACGCGCAATGTAAGCATTTCGAATAATTGCAAAAATGATGCTTTTTGCTAGATTTCAGGTATGAACTTTCTTGAGCAGAAAATCCTTGCCGATGGTGTCGTCAAGCCCGGCAACGTTCTTAAGGTTGACAGTTTCTTGAACCATCAAATTGATATTCGCCTGATGCACAAGATCGGCGAAGAATTCAAGCGTCGTTTTGCGGACGTGCAATTCAACAAGGTTCTCACCATCGAGGCTAGTGGCATCGCTATCGCGGCGTTCATCGCATACCTCAACGATGTTCCGGTTGTTTTTGCCAAGAAAGGTCAGACCGTCAACAGCACCGACGACAAATACGTGGCAAAGGCCTACTCTTTCACGCACAAAAAGTTCAACGATATTTTTGTTTCGCGCCCGTACCTCAAGCCGACCGACAAGATTCTGATTGTTGACGACTTCCTCGCCGATGGTGAAGCAAGCAAGGCGCTCATCGATCTCGTGAAGCAAGCAGGCGCCGAACTCGTCGGCGTCGGCATCGCCATCGAAAAGGGCATGCAGCCCGGTGGCGCAAAGCTCCGCGCCGCAGGCGTACGTCTGGAATCCATCGCCATCGTCGATAGCATGGACGCCGAAACAGGATTTATCAAGTTCCGCGAACAGTAAACGAGACTCGCCATGAAGACTTCGGACAACATTTATCAGCTTGACGGTCGCGTTCCTCTTTTGCAGGCGATTCCATTCGGTTTGCAACATGTACTCGCCATGTTCGTGAGTAACATAACGCCCATCATCATCCTTGCCAATGTTGTCGGAATCGAAAAGGGCATCACCGCTTCGCTTATCCAAAATTGCATGATTATCGCGAGCATCGGCACACTCATCCAGCTCTACCCCATCTGGAAAATCGGCTCCCGCCTCCCCATCGTCATGGGCATCAGCTTTACGTTCCTCTCCGTTTCCATTTCTATCGGCACCACGCAGGGCATGGGCGCGCTCATGGGAGCGGTTATCGTCGGCGGTATTGTCGAAGGTTTGCTCGGCCTTTGTGCTAAATACTGGCTCAAGCTCATCCCGCATATCGTTGCGGCCACGGTCGTCACATCCATCGGATTTTCGCTTTTGCCGATTGGTGCTAATTCATTCGCGGGCGGTCAAGGCGCCGCTGACTTCGGTTCTGCGCAGAACTGGATTGTCGGTAGCGTCACACTCCTCACTTGCTTGCTTACGCAAATTTTCGCGAAGGGATTCTTGCGTTCGCTCTCCGTTTTGGTTGGCCTCATCGTGGGTTACGTTCTCGCGCTTTGCATGGGCATGGTTGATTTTTCCGGGCTCGCCAACAGCAGCATTATCGCGCTCCCGAAGATTCTCCCGTTCACTCCGGAATTTAATTTAGGTGCCATTCTCTCCGTTGTCGCGATTTACCTTGTTTCTGCTACAGAAACGGTCGGCGATTCCAGCGCCCTTTGCAGCAGCGCTCTCAAGCGTCAAATCCACAAAGTCGAAATGGGCGGAGCCATCAGCTGCGATGGTTTCGTAAGCACCATCTCCGGCCTCTTCGGTTGCACACCGATTACGTCCTTCAGTCAGAACGTTGGTCTCGCTTCACTCTCCGGCGTCGTGAACCGCTTTGCCATTGCGACAAGCGCAGGCATCATGCTCCTCGGCGGCCTCTTCCCGCCTATCGGCACGCTCCTCACGACCATCCCGCAAGCTGTTCTCGGCGGCTGCACCATCATGATGTTCGGCTCCATCCTCTTCGCCGGTTTCGGCATGATTGCGAAAAGCGGATTCTCGCAGCGCAACATGATTATCGTCAGCATGTCGCTCAGCGTGGGACTCGGCTTTACTTCGGCCTCCAAGATGTTCCAAATCTTCCCGCAGACCATCCAGACCATCTTCGCTGAAAACTGCGTGGCCGTTGTGTTCATTCTTGCGGTCGCATTGAACCTCGTGCTGCCCAAGGACAAAGAAGAACAAGCAAAATAAAGACTTGTCAACAATCGAAAAATGACCAAGTAATAAATTTGCTTTCGATTATAACAAAAAGCTATATCAAGTTACCTTTCCACTGCAATATTTTCTATTTTCAAAACTGGAAAGGCGGTCTCTATGAACATTTTAAAAAACAGTTTTCTCTCAAACACAATCGCATTTGCAACAGCCACAATTCTTGCCATAGGTAGCGTTTCGCAGGTTCAAGCCAAAGACGCCAACCGTTCGCAAAGCGCCTCCGAAGAGGATATCCGCATCGTCAAAGTAGATGACAGCAATTTCGAAAAAGAGATTCTACAATCCAAAGCACCCATTATTTTGGAAATTTCATCGACCAGCTGTCCACCATGTCTCGTCATGATCCCTACACTCATCGGCATCGCCAAGAACTACCGCGACATCAAGGTCGCATCCGTGGGCATCGATGAACCCAACATCGAAAAAATCAAGAACACGCTCCCGATTCAAGCGTTCCCAACATTTTTCCTCATCAAAGACGGACAAATTGTAAACCGCCTCGTCGGAGTTGTCAAAGAAGAACAGCTTTTGCAAGCGCTCAATTACACGCCTAGCGCAAACGCGGCAAAACCACAGCCCGCCAAGAAGCCCGCAAAAAAGACAGGCAAAGATAGAAATCTTGTCTGTAAAGTCAACGGCCAGTTTAACGGACTCAAGAATCTCGTTACCATTTCATTTGTGTTTGGCGATACCGAAATCAAGAACGTCGATATCGTTACAGATGTATTCGTTCCGCCCGAGATGAGCGACAAGCGCGAAGAAATGATGGCACACATCCGCGCAAGCGGCAAAGGCGAAGTCACACCAACCATGGCAGGCTTCCAAATGCACATCGACAACGACTGCCGTTTCATGAAAGCCATGGACATGAAGCGCACCTCCACTTATGGCGAAATGCGCGCCGGCTTGGAACTGCAAGGATTCAAGTGCGAGTAAAAAACGATTCACCACTCTTATCACGCATCGTTATTAATAAAACCATCGTCTTGCTATAGTCTTAGACTATAAGAATCGCATTTTTCTTAAAAAAATTTATAATCTGCCTTATTTTCCTATTGGAATGGTAGGATTTAGTTTTTAAATTATGCACATCAAACGAACGAGGCGACCCGCAAGGGAAAATGCCTGGAGGATTTCGCTATGCGATGTCGAATGTGTAACCAAAGCAAAGGCGGGCGGGCCGCTTATTAGACGAGAGAACGGACCTGCGGTCCTACAGACTAGAGACGAAAGAGAAACAAGTCTCGATGTCTATCGTTACAAAAGCAGCTTCGCCCTAAAACAACTTCAAAGCGTCCAAAGGATGCAACAACCCAGTGATTAGCAAACCGGAATGCAAATATCAAAAGTTCTTTCGTTCCTAACCACCGACCACTAATCACTAACCACTTTTAAAAAAGGATTTAAACAATATGACGACTCAGAACAAACTCCATTTCGAAACTCTTCAGCTCCACGTTGGTCAGGAACAGGCAGACCCGGCAACCGATTCCCGCGCCGTTCCTATATACCAGACCACCTCTTACGTGTTCCACAACGCTCAGCACGCTTCTGACCGTTTCCACTTGAAGGATGCAGGCAACATTTACGGCCGCCTCACCAATACCACGCAGGACGTTTTTGAAAAGCGCATCGCTGCTCTCGAAGGCGGTATCGCAGGCCTCGCAGTCGCTTCTGGTGCAGCAGCTCTTACTTATGCCATCACGGCTCTCGCCCGCAAGGGTGACCACGTAGTCGCTCAGCGCTCCATCTACGGCGGCACCTACAACCTCCTGGAACATACGCTCAGCAAGTTCGGCATTGAAACGACTTTCGTTGACGTTCACAATCTCAAGGAAGTCGAAGGCGCTATCAAGGACAACACAAAGCTCGTCTTTATTGAAACGCTCGGCAACCCGAATTCCGACATCCCGGATATCGAAGCCATCTCCGAACTCGCTCACAAGAACAAGATTCCGGTCGTAATCGACAATACTTTCGGTACTCCGTATTTGATTCGTCCGATTGAACATGGTGCCGACATCGTCGTGCATTCTGCAACGAAGTTCATCGGCGGTCACGGTACGACTCTCGGTGGCGTGATTGTTGACGGCGGCAAGTTCGACTGGGCTGCATCTGGCAAATTCCCGCAGTTCACCGAAGTGAACCCGAGCTACGGCGTGCCTTTCACGGCAGCAGCTGGCGCAGCAGCTTACATCGTTTACATCCGCGCTATTCTTCTCCGCGACGAAGGTGCTGCAATTTCTCCGTTCAATGCATTCCTCCTCTTGCAGGGCACTGAGACGCTTTCGCTCCGCCTGGACCGTCATGTGGAAAACACCAAGAAAGTTCTCGAATTCCTCTCGAAGCACCCGAAGGTCGCTAAGGTCAACCACCCGAGCTTCAAGGATCATCCGCAGCACGCTCTCTACCAAAAGTACTTCCCGAACGGTGCCGGTTCCATCTTCACGTTCGATGTGAAGGGCGGCCAGGCAGAAGCCTTCAAGTTCATCGACGGCCTCAAGATTTTCAGCTTGCTCGCTAACGTTGCCGACGTGAAGAGCCTCGTTGTTCATCCTTATACAACGACCCACTCCGAACTCACTCCGGCTGAACTTGCCGAAGCTGGTATCTCTCCTGCAACGATCCGTCTCTCCATCGGTACGGAACACTACGAAGACATCATCGCAGACCTCTCTCAGGCACTGGATCAGATTTAATTAGTAAACAGTAGGCAGTGGTTAGTAAACAGGATTAGTTAGGCGGCTTCGCCGCGATTGAAAACTAACCACCAACCACTAGCCACTAACCACTTTATAACAAAAGGATTCTACCATGTCAAAAATTTACGCCTCTGCTGACCAGCTTATCGGTCACACCCCTCTCCTTGAACTTGCCCACATCGAAAAGGAAAACAATCTCCAGGCTAAGATTGTGGCAAAGCTCGAATACTTCAACCCCGCAGGTTCCGTGAAGGATCGTATCGCTAAGGCTATGATTGACGAAGCCGAAGCCGCTGGCAAGCTCAAACCGGGTTCTGTGATTATCGAACCGACTTCTGGTAACACGGGTATCGGTCTTGCTTCTGTCGCTGCAGCTCGCGGTTACCGCATCATCATCGTGATGCCGGAAACCATGAGTGTCGAACGTCGCCAGCTCATCAAGGCTTACGGTGCAGAAATTGTTCTCACTGAAGGTGCTAAGGGCATGAAGGGTGCAATCGCCCGCGCTAACGAACTCGCCGCCGAAATCAAGGACAGCTTCATTCCGGGACAGTTCGTGAACCCGGCAAACCCGGCAGCCCACAAGGCTACAACGGGTCCGGAAATCTGGGAAGACACGGATGGCAATGTCGATATTTTCGTCGCAGGCGTTGGCACTGGTGGAACGGTCACGGGTGTTGGTGAATACCTCAAGTCCAAGAATCCGAACGTGAAGGTTGTCGCTGTCGAACCGGAATCTTCTCCGGTGCTCTCCAAGGGCACGGCAGGTCCGCACAAGATCCAGGGCATTGGCGCAGGCTTTGTTCCGGATACCTTGAACACGAAGATTTACGACGAAGTGCTCCCGGTCAAGAACGAAGACGCATTCGCAGCCGGCAAGGCTATTGCCAAGGCTGAAGGCGTTCTCGTGGGTATTTCTTCTGGCGCTGCTTTGCATGCCGCAATTGAACTTGCAAAGCGTCCGGAAAACAAGGGCAAGACGATTGTCGCACTCCTCCCGGATAGCGGCGACCGTTACCTCTCTACACCGCTCTTCGCTGACTAAGTGGTTAGTGGTTAGTAAACAGTGGTTAGATAAAATTTGTTCGGTAAGTGCTTCGCGGTTCCATTCGCCTCGCAGTAGAAACCGAAAAAAAACATTAAGATGATTCATTATTGAGTGAAAAACGCTAGATGGTTCCATTCGCCTCCCTAGCGTTTATTTGTGTTTTATACAACGCATTGTCATCCCGGCCTTGTGCCGGGATCACCAATTTTCAAAAAGAACGGTTTTAACATGTCACAAAAAAAGCGTGTCGCTGTAGGACTTTCGGGCGGTGTGGATTCCGCCCTTTCGGCGTATTTATTGAAGAAGCAAGGTTACGAAGTTGTCGGCATGACAATGGCCACGTGGGACGGTTCCGTGAAAATGCCAGCGGTCGAAGGTCGCGAAGGCTGCTACGGCCCGAGCGAAGACAAGAATATCGAAGAAGCGAAGCTCGTTGCCAAACGCCTCGGGATTCCGCATTACGTTGTTCCTGTCGCCGAAGATTACAAGCGTGAAGTTCTTGATTACTTCCGTGCGGAATACCGTGCAGGGCGAACGCCGAATCCGTGCGTCCGTTGCAATCAGAGCATCAAGTTCGGAGCGCTGCAGCATGCAGCACGCAAGCTCGGGATTGATTTTGATTACTTTGCGACAGGTCATTACGCAAGGCTAGACTTCAAGAATCCCGACGTTCCGTTCTTGTACGAAGCACTGGACGAGCATAAAGACCAGACGTACTTTTTATCGCGGCTTACGGCAGAACAACTTTCGACTGTGATTTTCCCGCTCGGCGGAATGCAGAAAGCCGACGTAAAAGCGCTCGCCAAAGAAATCGGCTGGGATGATTTTGCGACAAAGCGCGAAAGCCAGGACTTTATCGAATGCGGCGATTACTCGGTGCTGTTTGACGAGAGCGACAACGTGCCCGGAGATTTTGTTGATGTGAACGGAAAAGTTGTCGGGAAGCACAAGGGAATTGTGCATTACACGATTGGGCAGCGCAAAGGTCTGAATATCGGCGGGCAAGCGGAACCGCTCTACGTTGTTGCGATTGATGCACACCACAACCAGGTGATTCTCGGACCGCGAAGTGCTTTGAGCTGCACGGAGGTTTCTGCCGTTGACTTGAACTTGATGGTCTCTGAGACTTCCCCGCTGCTAAAAGAACCGCTCACGGCACATATTCGCCTTGGGCATAAAGGCGCGACCGCCAGGATTACGGAACTCGACACCACAGCCGGCACAATCAGCGTGCGTTTTGACGAGCCGCAATTTGCATCGGCACCGGGGCAAGTGCTAGTGCTCTATGCGGACAAGGGCGTGGTCGCCAGTGCAATCATCGCGAAATAAAAAAGCAAACATATTTTTGCGGCGCCTGTTTGGCATGCTCACCAGCCTTGAGTCGAACAACCAAACCGGGAAATCTAAAAATTCGCTTGTTCCGGCATAAAAAAGAGATGCCCGAGCAGTGGCGGGCATGACAATGCTTGGATCCTTCGACTCCGTTTACACTTTGTTCAGGATGATAACCCAAAAACGGAGCGAGCTCGGAGCACTTTAGCGCGAGCTCCCCATAGCTAAACTACTTCACGAATCTTAAGATGTCGTTCACGGAACCTGCAATGCGATGCTTGAAATTCCAAATGCGGGAGAATGTCTTGCCGTAGCGTTCAAGAATCACGCGGTTGTCGAGAATGAGCACCTTGCCGGAATCGGAATCCGAGCGGAGGAGGCGCCCCATGCCCTGACGCAGTTCCATATAAGCTTCAGGAACAAAATAATCCTTGAAGAAGTTCTTGTTGGTAGCCTTCATTTCGTTCGTGAGGCCAGCGACAAGTGGGTCTGTCGGGTTCGGGAACGGAAGCTTCGTAACGACGAGCAGTTTGAGCGCATCGCCCGGGAAATCAACACCTTCCCAAAGGCTTTGGCAACCGAGCAAGCAAGCCCCTCGTTCTTTACGGAACATAGCCACAAGCCCATCGAGCGAACCATCGACATGCTGGCAAAGCAAAAGCTTGTTACGTTCGGCAAAAGCGGGAGCAAGTACAGTCTGAGCCTTCATCATCGTAGCGACACTTGTAAAAAGCACCATCGTATTTTCTTCGATAGCAGGGAGCACTTGCAAAAGCGTATCGTTCAATGCATCGCCAAATTCTGGAGCAGAAGGTTTAGGCAAGAACTTCGCAATCATCACGGAGCGGCGCTCGTTTATATCAGATTGTTCTGTATAAATTCTCAAGAACGGCTGTTTTCCAGGCCTCAAGTTGTCCATGCTCATTTTCTGCAAGAAGTATGAGAGATCCGACTGCACAGAAAGCGTCGCCGATGTAAACGTCGCAGATTTGATCCACGGATAGAATTTTTCTTTCCAAACGCTACCAGAATGGAGCGGGAGCGCATGCAACTTGATAGTATGCGGATTGAACGGTTCTTCCATGAAGAATACCCAATCATTGCGACCCGCCTTTGTGACAAATTCAAAGTCCGAAATGAAGTGAGCAATTTCGGTCATGCGACCTTCGAGATCATTCGTAACCCCCTTGAGGGCGTCCATACCCGCAGTCGCGGCAACCAATTTTTCCGCTAAAGTACGAGCATTCGAATACTGTTCCAAGAACGTGGCCGGATCAGCCTCGAACTCCGCAAGAATGCTTTTCGTATAAGAAAAACCACTGCGTCCATTTTTTTGCTTTGAAAGCTTCTTGCCAATCTTCATGAAGAAGCGGTGCAAAGCCTTTTCGGATTCAGCCAACGCATCATTAAGTTTATCGCAAATTTCGTGCAGTTCCGGCTGTTCTGCCGGAATACGGCTTGCAATTTCTGCAATAAGGCCATCGCCACCGGCCTTGGAAGGCTCAAGCGTTTTCGCAATATTCCTGAATCCGAAGAACGAGATGGAGCGGCCAAACACCTGGTTGCTGATTTCGGGCAGTCGGTGCGCTTCGTCAAACACGATGTGTTCGTAAGACGGGAGCAAAGCAAAATCAAGCTGCAAGTCCGAAAGGAAGAGCGAATGATTCACAAGCACCATGTTCGCATTCATGGCCTTTCGCTTTGCAATGAGCGCTGGGCAGTTTTCGTGATGCGAATGGTTTTCGCCGTTGCAGCAAGAGGCACTGCACGAAAGCTTGGACCAAAGCACACGATTACGGCTTTGACTAAAGGAATTGCATTCGTTGATGTCGCCCGTTTCAGTAGTCAAGACCCACGGGATAAGCGCCATGAAGGAATCGCGTTCTTCGGCGGAAAGAAGCGTTTGCGGGTGCATCAGCAACTCTTCGAACTTGCGGAGGCAAAGATAGTTGTCGCGACCCTTCAAAATCGCCGGACGGAGTTCGCCATTGTAAATCTTTGCAATCTGCGGAATCGATTCTGTCCAGAGCTGTTCTTGCAAGGTGCGCGTCGCAGTACTGATGAGCACGCGTTCGCCCGTAATCGCCTTGTTCGCAGCAGTAATCAAATAAGCCAAAGTCTTTCCGGAACCCGTCGGAGCTTCAAGAACACAAAGGCCACCCTTGTACATGTTGCGTTCCATGACTGACGCAAAATCTTGCTGGTTGTGATGCGGTTTGTAGTTTTCTAAGACAAACGAAATAAAACCGCCTTCTTTAAAGAACTCGCTCACACGCGGTGCCTTGGACTTGGGCAAAGCTTCTAAAGCAGGAGCTGCAGACAACTTGTACTTCGGAGGAGCAAGCGTCTCGACGTTCGAAGTAAAAAGCGTCTCGTAGCTGGATCCTTTGGCCACTTTAGAAAGAGCATCGTAAATCCACGGATCCATCGAAGAAATCTTTTCGAGGGCCTTTACGAACAAGCGTCCACAAGCATCAGCATCGGGCAAAGCACGGTGGGCACGGCTACGTTCAATTTCGAGTTCCTGCACCAAAGTATCGAGGCGATGGTTCGGGACATTCTGGAACGCAATGCGGGAGAGTGTAAGCGAATCCCAAAACACATGGGAATCATAAGAAATGCCTACCTTGGCAAACGTCTGCTTCAAAAACTTGGAATCAAAGAGAGCGTTGTGAGCCACAACCGGGAGTTCCCCGATAAATGAACAAATCTGACCGGCAACCGTCGCAAAGTCCGGGGATTCCTCCAAATCAGTCTTGCTAATCCCCGTCAACGTTTCGATAAACGGTCGGAGTTCCGCAGAGGAGGGCTTCACCAAAAAATCAAGATTATCTTTCGGTTCGCCATTTTCAAAGCGAACAAGTGCAACCTCAATAATTTCGTCCTTTTCGAAATCGAGACCAGTCGTTTCCAAGTCAAGCGCCACAAATGCGGGAATCTTTTCCATCTTTTTCCATCCTTTAAGGCAATGCCGGCAAGTTCGGCATCAGTTGTTCTAAATCGTTCGCGCCACTCTTCAGTTTTAACGTGTCAAGCGGAGCTCTCCATGCAGAACCGTATTTGAAGGGATGTATAGATCCACCATTAGGCAAATCCTCCCCCTTGTCTGCATAATAATAGTCAATAATGTAACCTCCCTCAACAAGGTCATTAAAAGAAAAGACCCCATGAGCGGAACATTTTGCAATTTCAAACTTTCCAGTCTCTACAGACTTGAGACGAACAAATGCATCCATCTTTGCACCGGGGATTTTTCCCACAAGTGACGCAAGTTTCAGCTTGGAAATCGTCTCGAACTGGAGTTTGCGTTCGTACTTCGTCTGGATTACAGTATCGCGGACTCCATTGCTATCCGCCTTGGCTAACGTCGTATCGCGGTAGCCACGCAACAAACTGAACTTGGTATCCGTAGGCCACGGTTCTTTACGCAACACCACATAGCGAATCGGATCCAGCTTTTCGACAGTAACAGGAACCGTATCCTTATTTTCGACAAGGAAGAACATATCCTTCAAAGAATCCAGGACAGGCTTGTTATAAATCACGACCAGAGAATCGTCCGGGAACGCATTTTTGGATTTGCCTTTCACTTGCACTGTATAAATGGCCGGAGCCAGCGTATCGGCGGACATTTCCTTCCATTCGATTTCTGCGTAATTTCTTGCAGTATCCAAAGCACGAGAAAGCGAATCTTTCGCACTGTTACAAATAAATTTGTAAAGTATTTCATCTTTCGGTTTCGGGTCAAAGTAAAAACGTGGGACATTCGAAGTACCTAGATAGACAAGACGCGGAAAAAGCGTGTCGCCATCAGGCGAAGCGAGGTAGCAGTTAGACGTATCCGCAAAAGCAGAATCAAAAAATACATGACGTGTAAAATTCGCTTCGAGTACGTTTGCAAATGGTTGCGTTACGTTGTCCAGCTCCATCAAAGAAGTATCCTGGTCTGCAAGCGCAATCCACAACGTGTCTTGAACAGATTCATTCAGTTCCAAGTCCGAAACCCAGACTCCGGCGAGTTCCGAAGAAGGCTCGATTTTGTGATTGCCATTCCCATCGACAAAAGCGACAACGCGGTAACGCCCAGCTTTAAGCCCTGTAAGCGTAAAGTTTCCTATGCTATCTGCTGCCGTGAGGTAAAGCGGTTCCTCTTTCGTGAGCATCGGGAGTGAATCGAGCACATGCGAAACCGTATCACGGTACTTCTGCAAGTAGCGTTTCGATTCGCGTTCAGGCCCCATCAAATAAAGGCCCACGCTCGGATACGACTTTTTGCGGACAAGCGAATCCGGCACCATTACACGCCCGGAAAGCGTAAGCGAGTCGATGGTCGCACCCGTCGAGAAAACCACATGGAAGGGCTTTGCAAGCGCATTCCCGCGCAAGTCCTTGATGCCACCCGCAAAAGTGACCGTGTAAGTCGTCCCGGTATCAAGTTCCGCGCGCGAATAAACTTCAAGCGTTTTGCCGTGAACTTCGTGCCTCAATTTTTTTTCAATCGGAGGCGAAATGGAAATCGCTCCACGCGGAATCGAAGCGTTAATCCATTCGTCAAATTCCAGTTTCACATAAAGTTCGTTCGGATGGTTTGCAGTATTTGGCGCAGGAGCCACCGCAGCCACACGCGGCGGCAACTTGTCTTCAGGACCGCCCGTCGGAGCCACTTGCGTTGCGCAAGCGGCAATCATCAGGCACGACGCCAAGAAGTATGCAACCTTCGAAAACTTCATTTATTTAATCAAGTCGATAATTTTACCAATGCGGGTGTAACGGATGCGGAACGGAATACGCCACCAAGAGAACGGGTTTCCAAAAGAAAACTTCTGGTCGTCGTTATCAAAAGAGAAGTAGATGACAAAAGCCTTTGCACGAATGTTGCGCAGCGAAACAACGCCCCAATAGCGGCTGTCGGCAGAATTGTCGCGGTTATCGCCCATCATAAAGTATTGCGGATACTTCACAACGTAACGGTCGATTTTTTTAGACCCCAAGTACAAATTGCGCTGGATTTCAAAATGAGGTTTTGCAGAAGCAGCCTCCGACGCAACTGCCGAATCGTTAGGCTCTGGAACTGTAGCCGGAGCCACATTCAAACGATTCACATTGCCTTCAAGATCCTGAAGAATCGAACCTTCAAAAGAAACATAGCTTACAGGACGAGTCAAACCGCTATTTAAACCCGGATCATGCGGATCAAGCAACGGCAGAAAACCAATCTTTGCAAGTTCCCTAAAATAGCTGAACGGCATAGCACCAGATAACGTATCGCCAAGCGTAAGGCGTTGCTGAACCACCGTCTGGTTTTTCGCAAGCATCGCGTTCAGTATAATGCCACGATCGTTTTCGACCGGGAACCTGAAATCGGTAAACACGTAATTGTTGTTTTCACGACCATCACGCAATAGTGAAATATCAAGGCTCACGGAAGAATCCGGATTTTCTTGAGCGATAAGCGAACGCAACCACCAGAGCTTTATCATCGGAAGCGAATCGACGTACAACGTATCTCCCACGGAAGGTACGACAAATTCTTCGACTTCATCCCTCGGCGAAAGCGTGCGGACACTAGCCGTCCACTTTCCAAATGCGGGGAGCGAATCTTGACGCTTGCCGTTCAAATAAAGCTTGCCGCCATGCACGGCAACGGTATCGCCACTCACGGCGACGCAACGCTTGATGTAATCCTTCGGGCCATCAGCATAATGCACTAAATGCGGTTGGCCTTTTTCGGGAGCGTGATCCCAGTAGTAATTACCCAGCATCAGCGCATTGAACAAGTGCGTATAGCGCTTAGGATTGTTGTCGGGATACTCCGGCTCGCCCGGATAGCGGAAGATGACGACATCGCCATGTTTCGGTTCTGCGTACCCTGGGAACTTTTGGTTCGAGAAAGGTATCGGCGAACCATACGTAAACTTGAGGCCCAGCAAAAAGTCTCCCGTCTTGAGAGAATCCTCCATGGAACCGCTCGGAATCTGGAACGCCTGAATGACGTACTGGATTACGATTAACGCAAGAACAACGGGTATAATAACTTCGCGAGTAAATGATTTTAAAAAAGTCTTTGCAGATTTCTTTTGAGGTGATTGTTCCATCAAAACTCCAAATTACAAACTCTTTACGGTTTTTACAAAATTACGGCTCACGGTGACCTGCGTCCTGTTCTTGTCACGAAGCACGACACACAGGCGGCCCGCATCCGTCTTTCTAATTTCTGCGATGTAGTCTATCGCGACCAAATGAGCACGGTGGACACGTACAAACTGACGCGGGTCGAGGCGTTTTTCCAATTCCACAAGCGTTTGGTCAATAACGTACTGCGTGGTGGTGGTGTAAGCCGTCGTATATTTTTCTTCGCTCTGGAAACGGATGACTTCGTCCATGTTCACAAGCAAAGTGCGGTCGGGCATTTTCACTTGCAAACGCTGCATGTAAAGAGAACTTGAGCTCATCAATTCCTTGAACTTGTCCCATGAAAAATCCGCCGGAACACCCAGCCCACTTTCGTTAGGCATGCGTTTGCGGAGTTTCACCATCGTCGATGCTAGGCGTTCCGGGTCGATTGGCTTCAGGAGGTAATCAACCGTATCCTCTTCGTAGGCACGGAGCGCAAAGTTGTCGTAAGCGGTCGTGAAAACGATTAGCGGAATATCGTCTTCGTTGAGCGACTTCAAGACTTCGAATGCATCCATGTCGGGCATCTGGATGTCGAGGAAAACAACATCCGGGTCAAGTTCATGAATTTTGGCAATCGTCTGCGCACCAGATGACGCTTCACCCAGAATTTCAATTTCGCCAGAATAAGTTTCAAGCAAAGAACGCATGCGTACGCGTGCTAGAGGTTCGTCATCGGCAATCAAGGCTGTAAACATATTTCCTCGCTCACTTTTTTAATTTTTTATAAAAACGGACCATCACATACTTCATGCCACCGGCATCGCGATAAACGCTGCCCGATTTCATAAACGCCAAGTTCCCGACTTTGTCGCGCTTGAACATCCAATAAAGCATTCCTTGCGCCGTATCTTTCGACACAAGCATTTTCACAACGCTATCGGCATAAACGAACGAGCCACGGAGCGTATCAGTCCGTGCAGAATCCACAGACTGCACAGAATCCTTCAAAACAGTTTGAAGTACCTGAACACCGCCGTCCTTGAACAAATCCATATCTACAGCACGCAGCTTGCAATCATCGCACGGCAAACGTCCCGAATAAAAGCCAAAGACATCCGCAGGAATTTCTACGGGAGGTAAATCAGGAAGCCGCTCCGATTTTTCCTCGGAACACCCCCAAAAAAGACCGCAAAGTAAAGCGGCTAGCACATAGGCGTACTTCATGTGCAAAATCTAAAAAATTTCAAAAAAGACAAACGGATGTCGAATTTAAAAACCGGCGGAATAGACCAGTCTAAAGCCTAGAGTCGCCTTACTATCGGCAGGAGCAAGCTTTTCGCGTTCCTTCGGAGCCAGTGCGGATACCTTGTCCGACCAACCGCCGCCGCGAACAATGCGGTACGTCCCCCTTGCAGGCCCCACATAAATGCTATCGCTTAGCGTTTTGGGATATTCATCGTACCAGTCATTCACCCATTCAGCAACGTTTCCCGCCATGTCGTAAAGACCATAAGCATTAGGCAATTTATTTGCCACCGTGTCAGGCCCTACAGTTTGTCCATAATACGCATAATTCGCCGCAACGTCCGTATCCCAATAATAGGTCGTATTCGTGCCGCCGCGAGCTGCGACTTCCCATTCGTTTTCTGTCGGGAGCCTAATCGCATTCGCAGAATAGTCAATGGTCAAATCCACCAAAGTAAAATCACCCGCAATGGATTTATAGACGTAAGCGGTATCAAGTCCAGTCAACTTCGAAATAGCGTTGCAAAAAAGCGCCGCACGGAACCAGTTCACATTGGAAACAGCACGGTCATCACCTTCTTTGTACTGTTTCGGCAAATCCTTCATAATTAGTTTGTAAACTTTCTGCGTCACTTCGGTCGTTGCCATCATGAATGTATTTACTTTAAAATAATTGATGCCACGCGGAATAGACGCACTAGGAATCCGCACCCATTCGAACATGTTAAAGAACGTTGTATCGACATCCATAGAATCCGCACTCGACGAAGAGTTTTCATCAAGATTCGAGTCAGAACTTGAAACAGAATCGGGGTTTGTCGCTTGTCCCCTATTCTTTTGAGAAATATCTTCCCCCACAATGGGGTCGCCACTTGCGGTACATGCGCCAAGCAAAGCAAGCATCAAAAGTAAAAGCGAGAATAACGCCAACGATAAATAAGTGAACTTTATTTTGTTCTGACGCATAACTCGCCTCCTTTTTGAACGGTTAACGGACTACGCCCACGCGGTAAAGTTTCTGCTTTGTCTTGCCGCTTTCGAACTTGACTTTCAAGCGCGCCGTATAAACGTCACTGCCCAAATCACGCAAGTCGAGATTTGCTTGATTCATGCCGGCAACGCCATCCGGGATGTTCGTCTTGAACACGCAAAGTCCCGTGATATCGTAAAGTTCGAGCTTGATAGATTCAGGCTTTGCACCGAGTTCCATACGCACTTTCGCATCGCCACCGCGAACCGGGTTCGGGTAAATGAAGAAGTCCGAAATTTCGTCTTTCGCTTTTGCAGTTTCGACATCGCCGAGCTTGGATGCATCGAAGAATCCGGTGCGTTCGTTACCACCTGCAGGGAGTGCCCATGCAGCGGCTGCTTTTTCAGCACCATTCGCGGCCTTGTCCAAGCGGAACGCCGACACGCTGTTCCTGTGGAACGCATAAAGCTCCGGCCCCTTGGAATCCTTGACTGCATCCGTCACGTAAATGCTCATCGGAACGACCTGTTCGAGCGAATCTATCAGTTCGAAACTGCCCGCCGCAAGCGGGAAACGTTCCGAAACGCGCTTGCCCTTGCCAGTGTAAGCATAAACTAATCCATCGTTGGACGGCACGAGAATTTCGGGCAAATTATCCTTATCGCCATTCACATCGATAATCAACGGGTCACTGTGGAATCCGACGATCGGCGCTCCGCGATTAATCGTCACCGGGAATCCGTCTATCGGCACGCCAAAACGGTCAAGCACATAAACGAGGTTATCTCCAAGGAATACGATTTCCGGATATGCATCGCCATTCACATCGCCAAATGCAATTCCTGAATTTTCGTCATCAAGTCCGCTCGTTCCAGCAGCACCACGCTTGTATTCACGGGTCCATTTCGCCTTCACCTCGCCACCTTCGGCAAGCTTGACACTTGCAACCGTGCCACGGCTGCCGAGCACAACGGCATCGACAGTTCCATCGCGGTCCAAATCCGTACAGGCCACGCGGAACTTTTCGTGTTTGGTCGCAGACACTTGTGCGTACCCCGCCTTAAGCTTGCTAAAGCTTGGCTTTGCATCCGCCTTGTTTTCAAGCGAGAACTTGCGCATAAAAATTTTGCCATCTTCGCCAACGACAACACTAAAATATTCCTTGCCATCTACCTTGCAAAGAGCCATGTCCTGCGGGTAACGAATATCTCCGGTCGAGACAAACGAGCGAGTCATTTCATCTGACAAATTCACCACCCAGAATCCAGAATCCGAAGCAAAGAACAAGTGCGAATTTGCGATAATCGGGCCAGCCATAACCTCACCCGCAGCAGGAACCCCCGCCGCTTTTTTCTGCAAATCCATGACATCCTGCATCGGTACACCGGCACTCAAAGCTGTACGCACCAAATAATTTTCATGCAAAGAATAAACGCGATCGCCATCTCCGGCAATGCCAACGAGCTTTCCGAAATTCTGCCCCACGCGGTATAGCGGAATTTCGTGTTTTACATCGTCACGCGTCAAGGCGTTCAGCACAACAGAAGTATCCGAAGCAAAGAGCGTATCGCCAAGGGCGTTCATCGCCTGGAGCGTTCCATCTTCGGAGGCAAACACGATTGCCTTGCCCGTCTCGTCATCTTCGTAATTGACGAACACAGCACCGCGTACCGCATTCGCAAGCCCGACGTTCTTCGGGAACTTGGAATTCTCGATGCTTCCGTCATCGACGCTAATCGTCACTCGAATCACCGGAGCCGCAAAGTTCACGACGCTATCGCCCATGAACGCATTTGCGGTCTTTTCAATGCGGGCATTTTTCGGAATTTCCACGGAGATTTTGAGGCCAGTATAACCGCCCTGCATTGTCGCCGTATTCGCATAACCCGTGGGCTTAATCGTCTTGACCGTATCAAATTTTTTGTCTTTAGCATAACGCAAATGCGGAAGCAAATCCGTGCCGCTGCCGTAATCATAGGAGTCTTCGCCAATGGCATTCTTGAACGTCTTGCCAATGCTCAGCACCTCGTCCGATTCCACAAGAGCAAGCCCGAACTGGTGGTCGCGATACTGATCGCCGCCCCATTGGTTCGCAAAACCATATTTCAAGGATTCACGCAAATACCAGTCATTGACCTTCCACACGGCAATGCCGCTTGCCGGGAGACCCGCATCAAAGCTGCTCACGCCAAGCACAAGTCCCTTCGCCTTCTTTTTGTTACGATCGCACTTGCCGTTGTTACAAATGGAATCCAAAAATACCGTACTCAAACTATCGACAAGAATCTCACGAGTATCTGTCGTATCGTCGTTCTGCTTGGCTTCGCCGAGATACACCTCCACCATTCCGTCCTTTTTCCAGGAACGCTGGCGGTTTTCGATAAGGATATATTCACTCCCGCTCAAAGCGACCTTCACGATTTCCGTACCGAGACCGCTACCCGCAGCAGCGATATCCACCGTCACCGGATGACCCGCCGTAGGCCGTACTTCCTTGACGCTGGACCACCCCATGTAAATGCGTTCCCACGCCGCAGGCAGCACCGGGAAGAACCCGTTCCCCGCATTGTAGCCCGCAAAGTCCATCATGTCGAAATAGCCGAGGCGAGAAATTCCCTTCGCCACATCGTACGTGTTGGGCATTCCTAGTTCACGCCCGATCTGGTTCACGATAATTCCATTAATGCCCCAGTTCAGCCCATCCTGCGAAGCCGTTTCGCTCACCACCATAACCGACTTGAGCGTATCAATTGCAGAACCTTTCAACAAAAGGCCATTGTTCAAGGAATCCTCCGCAATCACGACTCCCGAAAGCGAATCACCCCAGACCCAATCTTCTCTCGAAAGATAGATGTCCAAAAAATCGCCCGGCGTGTTCGCGCCCTTCGTCCCCATGCTTCCGCCATCCAAAAGGCGGCTTGCACCGGCATGGGCTATCATGAACGCACGCTTGGTTTTGGGATTTTTAGAAAGCGGAATTTTAAACGGAGAATTCTCGGACTTATGGGCCGCCATCACCGCATCATAGACAAAACGCACGTAATCGCGACTGCGCGCCTCGTCGTAGGCGGCAGCCTTTTCACCTTTCATCTTTTGCGTGCGGTTGTAGTCGATCATCGGCTTGTCTATTTCGAAAACCGTGGGGATAATGCTATCCTTGACGAAAAGCTCGCCACCGCTTGCAGCTTTGTAATAAGCATTCGCAAAGGCAAGATGCTTTCTCCAATAATGAATACTCTTGCGGCTCCCCGACGGATCCAGATTATACGTCGCCGTATCCGAGTCAAAAAGCCCAGTACCCGTCGTGAGCGAATTATCACTCGGCTTTTCTTCCTTAAACTGCACACGCAATACAAACACTTCGAGCGTATCCACGGCATGCGCCAAAGACGCTAAAGAGAACACGCCTAAAAACAATGCGAAAAACTTGGCATTCAACTTCATGGTTATAATTTATAAAATAGACGAAAGACGAAAGACGAAAGACGAAAGAATTGTGGTTAGTAAACAGTGGTTGGTGGCTAGGAATTAGACAAGAGGCGACAACTTCATAAGGAGAGCGTCGCGGCAAAACACGCTTGGGCATGACCGAGGCCAGCATTTGGCTCCTGATCGAAGTGAAGGTTCAAGTAAGAAAGTGAAAGCGGTTAGTAAACAGTGGTTGGTGGTTAGTGGTTAGGAAAGTGATGAGGCATGAGCTGTAAGAGGATGTCATCCTGGAGCCGAAGGCGATAGGATCCATTGATATTGGACATTTCGTACCTATAAAATTAAAAAATCAGCACTTTTATAGGTACACTTTTTCATTTTTGCGTACAAGCTAAGCACGAAAATACCTATAAAAACGATTTTTCACGTTGTTTATAGGTACATAAATCCATAGAATCCGCTTTATAAAATAGAAAACACCTCTTTTTGAACCTTTTTGTACCTATAAAAATGCATAAAACAACAATTTATAGGTACAAACTTTAAAATTGTCTAAAATTTCGAC
>JAEEGI010004559.1_pt1 | contig 32352 bp, 23 predicted proteins | sample 8958751 | NCBI WGS metagenome assembly JAEEGI01 (sample SAMN16246545, study PRJNA631951) | gut metagenome | biome: gut microbiome; feature: rumen; material: KS-attached | host: Bos | place: Iran: Karaj | collected 2018-10
CTCGTCCGTCTCGAGGCCGGTCAGCTGGCGCAGGCGCATCTCCACGATGGCGGCCGCCTGGATCTCGGTGAATCCGAACTGCCTGACGAGCTCGGCCTTGGCCTCGTCCACGTTGCGGGAGGCCTTGATGATGGCGATGATCTCGTCGATGATGTCGATGGCCTTGAGCAGGCCTTCGAGGATGTGGGCGCGCTTGAGGGCCTTGTCCAGCTCGAAGCGGGTCCGGCGGACGACGACCTCGTGGCGGAAGTCCACGAAACACTTGATGATTTCCTTAAGGGACAGCGTCCGCGGCCGGCCGCCCACCAGGGCGACGTTGTTGATTGCGAAACTGGACTGCAGGGCTGTGTACTTGAAGAGCGTGTTGAGGACGACGTTGGCGTTGGCGTCCTTCTTGACGAGGAACTCGATGCGGATGCCCTCGCGGCTGGTCAGTTCCTTGATGTCGGCGATGCCTTCGATCTTCTTGTCCTCGACCATGTCGCCGATGCGCTTGATCATCTCGCTCTTGTTGACCATGTAGGGGATCTCGGTCACGACGATGACCTCGCGGCCGTTGTCCAGCTCCTCGATCTCGGTCTTGGCGCGGACGACGACGCGTCCGCGGCCGGTGTTGTAGGCGTCGATGATGCCCTGACGGCCCTGGATGATGCCTCCGGTCGGGAAATCGGGGCCCTGGATGTGCTCCATCAGTTCCTCGGTCGTGATGTCCGGGTTGTCGATGTAGGCGCAGATCGCGTCGCAGCACTCGCCGAGGTTGTGGGGCGCCATGTTGGTCGCCATGCCGACGGCGATGCCGGACGAACCGTTCAGCAGCAGCAGGGGAGCCTTGGTCGGCAGGACGGTCGGCTCCGGAATGGTGTCGTCGAAGTTGAGCTGGAAGTCCACGGTGTCCTTGTCCAGGTCGGAGAGGACGTCCTCCGTCAGTTTCTCAAGCTTGGCCTCGGTGTATCGCATGGCCGCGACGGGGTCGCCGTCCATCGAACCGAAGTTGCCCTGTCCGAAGACGAGGGGGTAACGCTGGTTCCAGTTCTGCGCCAGGCGCGCCATGGCGTCATATACGCTGGAGTCCCCGTGGGGGTGGAACTTACCCAGCACTTCGCCGACGATTCTCGCACATTTCTTGGTCTGTCCGTTGTAACTCAGCCCGAGGCCGTCCATTCCGAACAGCACGCGGCGCTGGACCGGCTTGAGACCGTCCCTGACATCCGGCAGGGCCCGGGAAACGATGACGGACATCGAATAATCGATGTAGGCGGTCCGCATCTCGTGGTCGATTTCGACCGGCTCGATGAGACCGTGAATCGTTTCTTTGGTCATTTCTTCACTCATATCTTTTCTACTAAAATTTATGTCTTGATATAAACACACAAATTTAGCAAAAAAATCCGATTAAATTGCTACTTTTGCACTAATATTTATTATGCAAATCCGCATTTCTGAAGAATTGAACACCATCCTGCTCTACGCCCGCGACGAAGCGATGCGTACGGGCAGCTACGCCATCGGCGCGGACCACCTGATGCTGGGCATTTTACGGCACGGGGAGAACGCCGCGTGCCTGCTTCTGCAGGAGCTGGGCGTGGACCTGACGGCGTTCAAGCGCTTCGTGGATTCGTGCCTTTTCCGGGAGCGGAGCGTGCCCTATTCGGCGGAGGACAGGATGACGGTCGGCCGCAGCGCGCAGAACGTGATCAACATGGCGGCCTTCGAGGCCCTGAAGGTGGGCTCGGAAGAGGTGAAGTCCCTCCATCTGCTGCTGGCCCTTTCGCGGGCCGCGGACACGGTCGGGGCGCCCTGGCTTTCGGAAAGGGGCGCGGGAACGCGGGAAATGATGGAACGGCTCGAAGCCCGCGGCTGGCGCGCAAGCGCCGTCCAGGCTCCCGCGGAAGAAGAAGTGCGTGAAACGATGGAGTCCCAGATCCGTTCGCTGGTGCTCATCACCCCCTCGTCGGGGGGCGGAAACCTTCCCAGTTAATCGGCGGCTTCGATCTTGTCGAAGGCCTTGACGATCTTCGTGACCAGCGGGTGGCGGACGATGTCCTCGTTGGAGAAGCGGATGGTCGCGATGCCCCGGATCCCTTCCAGCATGGAAATGCCTTTGAGCAGGCCGGAGTCCTCCCTGCGGGGGAGGTCCACCTGGGTGGCGTCTCCCGTGACGATGAACTTGGCGTTGCTGCCCATGCGGGTGAGGAACATTTTCAGCTGGCCCAGGTTGGTGTTCTGCGCCTCGTCCAGGATGACGCAGGCGCGGTCCAGGGTACGGCCGCGCATATAGGCGAGGGGAGCGATCTGAATGGTTCCTTCCGCCATGAAATCCTGGAGTTTCTTGGCCGGAATCATGTCTCCGAGCGCGTCGTAAAGGGGCTGGAGATAGGGGTCCAGCTTGTCCTTGAGGTCGCCGGGCAGGAAGCCCAGGCGCTCGCCGGCTTCGACGGCGGGCCGGGTGAGGATGATACGCTTGATCTCCCGGTTCTTCAGGGCCCGGACGGCCAGGGCGATGGCGACGTAGGTCTTGCCGGTGCCCGCGGGGCCGACGGCGAAGAGCAGGTCGTTGTCGAAATAGGCCTTGACCATTTCCTGCTGCGTGCGGTTCCGCGCCTTGATGGGCTTCCCGTCCGTGCTGTGGACGATGACGGCTTCCCCGTTGAGGCGGAACTTGTCCGGGGTGCTCTCGCCGTCGAAGATGTCCTCGACGTCGAAGACGGTCAGGTTCATCTTGTGGTGACGCCGCTCGATGAGCTCGGCGAGACGGACCTCGAACTCCTCCACCTGCGCCTCGTTGCCGTCCAGGTAGATCGTGTCGCCGCGCGAGACGACCTTCAGCCCGGGGAAATAGGTGCAGAACTCTTCCAGGATCTTGTTGCCGACTCCGTAGATCTCGACGGGGTCGACGGCTTCCAGTGTGATCGTTTTCCTCATATCTACGGCAAAGATAGGATTTTTTTGTCACGGATTATTCATTAACTTTGCAAGTTATGATGAAAGTACAGACCCAAATGAAGAGAATGCTGGTCCCCGGGGCCTTCGTCCTGCTGGTCCTGGCGGTGACGGGATGCGATTTCTTCCGCAAGGTCGCCGGCCGTCCGACTTCCTCGGAACTGGAAGTCAGGCGGGTGGAGATCGCCGCCCAGGAACAGGCTGAACGGGAGGCGCAGGCCCGGGCGCAGGCCGTGCGGGACTCCATCGCGGCCGTCGAAAAGGCCGTGGCCGACTCGGCCGCCGCGGAGACCTTCTTCCGCACCTCGCGCGTGATGCGCATCCGTTCGCACACCCTGCGCGGCATCAAGACCGAAGACTTCCCGTACCGCTACTGCCTCGTCCTGGCCGGGTTCTCCCAGCCGGGCAACGGCGAGAAGTTCTCGGAGCAGTTGAAGGAAGCCGGTTATGAGCCGGCCATCCTGCGCTATGCCCGGGGCAGCAGCACGGTCGTGGGCATCTGCCCTACCGACCGTTTCGGCGACCTGAAGGAAGCCTACGAAAAAGTCCGGACGGAGAAATTCTTCTCCCGGGACGCCTGGATCTTCATCAAAGACTGAAGCCTATGAGACGCATCCTCCTGACCGCATTCGCCCTCCTTTCCTGCCTGGCGCTTTCCGCCCAGTACCGGAGCGGCTACGCCTCCCTGGACGACTCCGAGACGGTTTCCGCCCTCAAGGAGCATATCGGATACATCGCGTCCCCTTCCATGCTCGGCCGGGCCGCCGGTTCCGAGGGGGAGAAAGAGACGGCGATCTATGTCACCCAGGTCCTCCGTTCCTACGGCGTGGACGTCCTTTCCGGCGAGGAAGGCGATCCCTTCGGCATCCGCCAGGAGGCCGGGGACACCCTGACCTCCCGCAATGTGATCGGCTTCATCCCCGGCTATGACAAGACGCTGAAAGACAAATACATCGTCATCGGCGCCCGGATGGACAACATCGGCACGATGAAGATGACGGTGGACGGGGAGACCCGCACCCTGATCTTCAACGGGGCCAACGGCAACGCTTCCGGCGTCGCTATGCTGCTCGAACTCGCCCGGATGCTCCGCACCAATTCGGTCCTGCTCCGGCGCTCGGTGATCATCGCGGCCTTCGGCGCCTCCTCCACGATGTGCGCCGGTTCCTGGTATTTCCTGAACCGTTCTTTCGCCGACGTGCCGGGCATCGAGGCGATGATAGACCTGAACGTGCTGGGCATGGCCAGCGGCGGCTTCTATGCCTACACCTATTCCAATCCGGACATGAACATCATCGCCCAGACCCTGGCATCGACCCTGCAGCCCATCCAGCCCGAGATCACCGCCCGGCAGCCCTTCGTGTCCGACCAGCTATCCTTCTACGACAAGGAGATCCCGTCCGTCCTTTTCACGACGGGCCGTTTCCCGGAATACCAGACACACCGGGACGTGGAGTCCATCATCGAATATGACCGGATGGAGCGCGAACTGGAATACATTTACAATTATACCGTCTCGCTCTGCAACGGACCCCGGCCCATCTTCAACGCCGAGTCCGAAGTGCGCCGCCGCAGCGACAAGGACCACGGGGCCATCCCGTATTATGACTGCGACCGCAAACCCTCTTTCCTGGGCAGCACCGATCCCCGCGTGTTCCTGGAGAAGTGGGTGTACCAATATGTGAAATATCCCGCCGAGGCGGTCCGCGAGGGCATCCAGGGCCGCGTCCTGGTCGATTTCGTCATCGACGAGGCCGGCAAGGTCACGAACGTGACCGTGCTCAAGGGCGTCGATCCGCTGCTGGACGACGAGGCCGTGCGGGTCATCTCCGCGTCCCCGGCCTGGAAGCCGGGCTATGTGCGGGGCAAGAAAGTCAAATCCGAAATCTCCCTCTACGTGGAGTTCCGGCTGGAGAAAAAGAAAAACAAACGATAGACATTCTATGGATTACGATTTCAAAGAGATTGAAAGCAAATGGCAGGCCCGCTGGGTCGCCGACCGTACGTTCAAGACGGAGATTGACAAGGACAGACCGAAGTTCTACGTCCTGGACATGTTCCCCTATCCTTCGGGCGCGGGTCTTCACGTCGGCCATCCCCTGGGCTATATCGCCAGTGACATATTCTCCCGCTACAAGCGGCTCTGCGGCTTCAACGTGCTGCACCCGATGGGCTACGACGCCTTCGGTCTGCCGGCCGAGCAGTACGCCATCCAGACCGGCCAGCATCCGGAGGTGACGACGACCAAGAACATCGCCCGCTACCGCAGCCAGCTGGACCGCATCGGATTCTCCTACGACTGGGACCGCGAGGTGCGCACCTGCGACCCCGCCTATTACAAGTGGACCCAGTGGGCCTTCCTCAAGATGTTCGACAGCTGGTACGATCCGGCGCAGGACAAGGCGCGCCCGATTTCGGAACTGATCGCGAAGTTTGAGACCACCGGTTACGAGGATGTCACCCCGGCGCGTTGGGCGGCGGCTTCCGAGAAGGAGAAATCCGACATCCTGATGAATTACCGCATCGCCTATCAGGGCGAGACGTCCGTCAACTGGTGCGAGGGCTTGGGCACGGTCCTGGCCAACGATGAAGTGAAGGACGGCCTGTCGGTGCGCGGCGGCTTCCCCGTGGAGCAGAAGAAGATGACGCAGTGGCAGCTGCGCGTCTCGGCCTATGCGGGACGCCTGCTGGATTCGCTGGAAAGCCTGGCCTGGACCGATTCCCTCAAGGAAATGCAGCGCAACTGGATCGGCAAGTCCGAGGGCACCGAGATGGTGTTCAACACCCTTTGCGACGGGCGTGAGAAGCCCATCACCATCTTCACGACGCGGGCGGACACCGTCTTCGGCGTGACCTTCATGGTGCTGGCGCCCGAGAGCGAACTGGTGGACGAATTGACTTCCGAGGCGCAAAAAGAGGCGGTCGCCGCCTATGTCAAGGAGGTCCGGAAGAAGACCGAGCGCGAGCGCATCGCCGAGACGCGGACCGTCACGGGCGTATTCGCCGGTTCCTACGGCATCAATCCGCTGACAGGCGAGAAGATCCCCATCTGGATTTCCGAATACGTGCTGGCCGGCTACGGCACGGGCGCCATCATGGCGGTCCCGGCCCACGATAGCCGCGACTACGCGTTCGCGCGCAAGTTCAACCTGCCCATCATCCCGCTCATCGAGGGCTGCGACGTGTCGGAGGAGAGCTTCGACGCCAAGGAAGGCGTGATGTGCAATTCCGGTTTCCTCAACGGCATGCAGGTCAAGGAGGCCATCGAGGCCGCCAAGGATTACGTCGAGGCGCACGGCCTGGGCCGCCGCAAGACCAATTTCCGCCTGCGCGACGCCATCTTCAGCCGCCAGCGCTACTGGGGCGAGCCGTTCCCGATCTACTACAAGGACGGCATCCCTTGCCCCGTGCCCGAGTCCGAACTGCCCCTGACCCTGCCGGAGATCGATTCCTACAAGCCGTCTCCCGACGGCCAGCCGCCGCTCTCCCGCGCCAAGGACTGGACCTATAAGGGTTATCCGCTGGAGAAGAGCACGATGCCCGGATTCGCCGGCTCGAGCGCCTATTATCTCCGCTACATGGACCCGCACAACGACAGCGCCCTTGTGAGCCGCGAAGCCGACGAGTATTGGCGCAACGTGGACCTGTACATCGGCGGCACGGAGCACGCGACCGGCCACCTGATCTACTCCCGTTTCTGGAACAAGTTCCTCTATGACCTCGGCTATGTGTGCGAGGACGAGCCTTTCAAGAAACTGATCAACCAGGGCATGATCCAGGGCCGCTCCAACTTCGTCTACCGCATCGTCGGGACCAACACCTTCGTCTCCCTCGGCCTCAAGGACAAGTATGAGACGACCGAGATCCACGTGGACATCAGCCTCGTGCGCAACGACCGGCTCGACCTGGAGGCCTTCAAGGCCTGGCGGCCGGAATTCGCGGACGCGCAGTTCGTTCTCGAGGACGGCGAATATATCTGCGGCTGGGCCGTGGAGAAGATGAGCAAGAGCATGTTCAACGTCGTCAATCCCGACGTCATCTGCGACACCTACGGCGCCGACACGCTCCGCCTGTACGAGATGTTCCTCGGCCCCTTGGAGCAGTCCAAGCCCTGGGACACCAAGGGCATCGACGGCGTCAACCGCTTCCTCAAGAAGTTCTGGCGGCTCTTCTACGACCGCGACCAGTGGCTGGTCACGGATGAGGAGCCCACACCTGCCGAGCTCAAGGTCCTGCACCGCCTGATCGGCAAGGAGAAGGAGGACATCGAGTCCTTCTCCTACAACACGACCATCAGCGCCTTCATGATCGCCGTCAACGAGCTGACGGCCCTGAAATGCAGCAAGCGCGCCGTCCTGGAACCGATGGTGGTACTGCTCAGCCCCTTCGCCCCGCACATCGCCGAGGAGCTCTGGCATGCGCTCGGCAACTCGTGCAGCGTCTCCGACGCCCGCTTCCCCGAATATGTGGCGGCCTATACCGTCGAAGACAACTGCACCTACGCCGTTTCCTTCAACGGCAAGACCCGCTTCACCGTGGACCTGCCGAAGTCGATGGACCGGGCGGACGTCGAGGCGAAGGTGCGCGCCATGGAGCAGACGGCCAAGTACGTGGAAGGCCTGACGATCCTCAAGGTCATCGTCGTGCCCGGCAAGATCGTCAACATCGTGGTAAAGTGATGAAGAGACTGACTGGAGAAAAACTTCGGATCCTCATCGGCGACTATCTGCTGATGACCCTGGGCGTGATCCTGTATTGCGCCTCCTGGGAGTGTTTCATGATTCCGAACGGGATGTCTTCCGGCGGACTGACGGGTTTGTGTACCGTGATCCAGTATGCGACGGGAGGACGGCTGGAGGTTTCATTCCTGTATGCGGCGGTCAACGTGGTCCTGCTGCTTATTGCCTTTTTGGTGATGGGCGCCCGTTTCGGCTTCAAGACCATTTATTGCATCGCGCTGGCGAGTGTCATCTTCAAGTTGTTCTCGCTCTTTCCGCAGACCCACAGCCTGGAGGGCCATTTCCTCTACGTCCCGGAGAAATTCCTGATCCCCGCCATCGCCGGCTTGCTGGAAGGCGTGGGCCTGGGCGTCATCTTCCGCAACGGCGGGAGCACGGGCGGCAGCGACATCCTCGCGCTGATGGTCAATAAGTTCTGGCCTGTTTCTCCGGGCCGTTTCTTCCTGATGACCGACTGCGTGATCGTCCTGTCCATGCTCTTGCTGCCCGACAAGTCTTTCAGCGACCTGGTGTATGGTTTCATCATGATCCTGATCTCCGCCCCCGTCGTGGACGCGGTGCTGATCGGCGGCCGTTCCGCCGTGCAGATGATGGTCTTTTCGGAGAAATACGAGGAGATCGCGGACTATATCATCCGCGAGATGAACCGGGGCGTTACCGCGATCCAGGCCATCGGCTGGTACACCAAGCAGGAGAAAAGGGTCCTGCTGATCGTGATGCGCCAGAAGGAAGTCCACCAGGTGACCCGGACGATCAAGGATCTGGACGGAACGGCCTTCATTTCCGTTTCCCCGGCCAACAACGTGTATGGAGAGGGCTTCGAACAGATCAAGTCCGGCATCCAGCTGAACAAGAAAAAAAGACCGAACGCATAGTTTATGGACAGTAAAGGGGTATTGCATTTCTTCAAGGAGTATTTCCTGATCACCCTGGGCATCCTGCTCTTCGTGCTCGGGTGGACCATCTTCCTCGTGCCGAACAACCTGGTCGGCGGCGGCGTGACGGGTATCGCATCCATCATCCAGTACGCCACCGGGGGCGCGGTCAAGATCGGTTATTCGTATTTTGCCATCAATGCGATCCTGCTGGTCATCGCGCTCTTCACCCTGGGCAAGTCCTTCGGGGCCAAGACCGTCTATGCCATCGTTCTCGCTTCCGTGGGTCTCAACCTGTTCCAGACGCTGATCCCGCACGATTTCGTCCAGACCCTGGCCATCGACAACGGCAAACTGATGTGCGTCATCATCGGCGGCATCATGGCGGGCGTCGGCATCGGGATGACGATCTCCCAGGGCGGAAGCACCGGCGGCACGGACATCATCGCGCTGATTGTCAACAAGTACCGAAACATTTCCCCCGGCCGTATGATCCTGGCGACGGACGTCGTGATCATCCTCTCTTCGATGCTGATCCCGTCCTACACGGCGGACGGCGGCCTGGTGCCATTTACCGACAAGATCATCACCGTCGTGTACGGCCTGGTCCTGATCGCCATCTGCAGCTCCGTGCTGGACCTCTATCTCTCCGGATCCAGGCAGTCGGTGCAGCTTTTCATCTTCTCCCATAAGTACAAGGAGATCGCCGACGCGATCACCCGCGACCTTCACCGGGGCGTGACGGCCCTGGATGGCAAGGGCTGGTTCACGCAGGCGGATACGCAGGTGCTGATGGTGCTGACGCGCAAGACCGATCTCAACATCCTGCTCAAGATGATCAAGGTGATCGACGCGGATGCCTTCGTCTCCGTGTCGTCCGTGACGGGCGTTTATGGGAAGGGTTTCGAGACCATCAAGATGGTACGTTCGAAAAAAAAGAATAATAGTCTTTAAAAAACATAAAAATCTGATGACGGGCACCGGAGCTTCGGCTTTCCGGTGCCTTTTTTTTCTTATTTTTCAACCACAAATAACCTAATATTATGAAAGAGATCATTGTCAGATCCGTGTCTTCTGCTTTGTTTTCCGTTTTTTTCTGTGTCCTTTTCCTGGGTGGCATTATCCCCGGACTGCCGCTGGGAGCCGGCATTCCCTGCGCCTTTGCCGCCACCCTGGCGGTGACGCTGCTGGCGACCCTCCTTTTCCGTTCCGGGAGGGGAGAGCCTGAGGAAGAAGAGGGGGAATCTGTCGAAGGACCGGAGCCGGAACCGGACTCCGCGTCGCCCGTTGCGGCGGGGAAACGGGGCTATGAACTGTTTCAGCGGGTGGAACGCTATATGGAAGAGAAGAAGCCCTATCTGGACGAATCGCTCAGCCTGGAGCAGTTGTCCAAGGCGATTTTCTCCAACAAGGTGTACGTATCCAAAAATATCAATTATTATTCGGGCCGGAATTTCCGCCAGTACATCAACTGGTATCGCATCCGCCATGCCATCGGCTTGATGAAGGAGAACCCCCATCTCAGGATGGAAGACGTGTCCCTGCGCTCGGGCTTCCATTCCACGGTGTCGTTCAACATGGCCTTCCGCCTCTTCGAAGGGAAGACGCCGACGCAGTGGGTGGAGGAGTACGTGGATTCGCTTCGGAAACAGCGCTAGGCGCGCAGGCCTTTCCAGGAGGGAGGGACGGGGGCGGTGACATCCAGTTCCGTTTTCCGGACGGGATGGATGAGGCGGATGTTGCGCGCGTGGAGGCAGATGCCGCCGTCAGGGTTGGAGCGGGGAGCGCCGTACTTGAGGTCGCCCTTGATGGGGCAGCCGATGTGTGACAGCTGGCAGCGGATCTGGTGGTGCCGCCCGGTCAGGAGCTCGACCTCGACCAGGTGGTAACGGTCCGTGCTGTACAGGAAGCGGTATTTCAACTCCGCCCGTTTCGCGTCCGGGTACCGGGCCGGCTTCGGGCTGTCGCCATCCCCGGCGATGTAGCTCTTGTTCTGCTTCTCGTTTCGCACCATCCAGTCCTTCAGATGCCCTTCCGCAGGCTCGGGCTTCCCGCAGCAGAGTGCCCAGTAGGTCTTGTGGACCTCTCCTTCGCGGAACTGGGCGGCGAGCCGCTCCAGCGCCTTGGAGGTCTTGGCCAGCACCGTAATCCCGCTCACGGGCCGGTCCAGGCGGTGGGGGATGCCCAGATAGACCTTGCCCGGCTTGGCGTCCCGCTGCGCGAGGAAGGCCTTGTAGGTCTCGGCCAGGCATTCGTCTCCGGTCTTGTCTCCCTGTACGATGTCGCCGACCGCCTTGTTGACGATGAGCAAGTGGTTGTCTTCGTAGAGGATGCGTGCCGAGAGCTCGGCGAATTCGTCAGGGGGCAGGGTCCGGTATTCCATGGGGTCAAGTGTCTGCGACTGCGAAATTACGATTTCCCGGCCGCAAATGCAACGCCGGTATGACATTTTGGCAGAAAAATCGGCTGGCACGGGATTGGATAGAATAGGTTCGCCGCCACCGGAAGGCGGACTGACAGAAATTAACGATTAAGAATATTATGGGAAAAATCATCGGAATCGACCTGGGCACCACCAATTCGTGTGTCGCGGTCATGGAAGGCAACCAGCCTACCGTCATTATCAACAACGAGGGTGAGCGTACCACCCCGTCCGTCGTCGCTTTTACCGAAGGCGGCGAGCGGAAGATCGGCAACCCGGCCAAGCGCCAGGCCATCACCAACCCCGGCAACACCGTCTTCTCGATCAAGCGTTTCATGGGCGAGACCTATGACCAGGTCGGCAAGGAAGTCGCGCGTATGCCGTACAAGGTCGTCCGCGGCGACAACAACACGCCCCGCGTGGACATCAACGGACGCCTGTATTCCCCGCAGGAGATTTCCGCCATCATCCTCCAGAAGATGAAGAAGACTGCGGAGGACTACCTGCGCCAGGAGGTCACCGAGGCCGTCATCACGGTCCCGGCCTACTTCTCCGACTCGCAGCGCCAGGCCACCAAGGAGGCCGGCAAGATCGCGGGCCTCGACGTCAAGCGTATCATCAACGAGCCTACGGCCGCGGCCCTGGCCTACGGTCTGGACAAGAAGAACAAGAACATGAAGGTCGCGGTCTACGACCTCGGCGGCGGTACCTTCGATATCTCCATCCTGGAGCTCGGCGACGGTGTCTTCGAGGTGAAGTCCACCAACGGTGACACCCACCTGGGCGGCGACGACTTCGACCAGGTCATCATCGACTGGCTCGCGAGCGAGTTCGCCGCGGAGAACGGCGGCATCGACCTGAAGAAGGACCCGATGGCCCTCCAGCGCCTGAAAGAGGCGGCCGAGAAGGCGAAGATCGAACTTTCGAACCTGACTTCCGCGGAGATCAACCTCCCGTACATCATGCCCGTGGACGGCATCCCCAAGCACCTCGTGAAGACCCTGACCCGCGCCAAGTTCGAGATGCTCTGCGACGAGCTCTTCGAGCGCAGCATCGAGCCTTGCCGCAAGGCCCTGGCCGACGCGCACCTGACGACCTCCGACATCGACGAGGTTCTGCTGGTCGGCGGTTCCACCCGTATCCCGAAGATCCAGGAGCTGGTGAAGAACTTCTTCGGCCGCGAGCCCAACAAGAGCGTCAACCCCGACGAGGTGGTCGCCATCGGCGCCTCCATCCAGGGCGGCGTGCTGGCCGGCGACGTGAAGGATGTCCTCCTGCTGGACGTGACCCCGCTGTCCCTCGGCATCGAAACCCTCGGCGGCGTGATGACCAAGCTCATCGAGTCCAACACCACCATCCCGGCGAAGAAGTCCCAGATCTTCTCCACCGCGGCCGACAACCAGCCTTCCGTGGAGATCCGCGTCCTGCAGGGCGAGCGCCCGATGGCCAAGGACAACAAGCAGATCGGCATCTTCCACCTGGACGGCATCACCCCCGCGCCGCGCGGCATTCCTCAGATCGAGGTGTCCTTCGACATCGACGCCAACGGTATCCTGAAGGTGTCCGCCCTCGACAAGGCGACCGGGCGGGAGCAGAACATCCGCATCGAGGCCTCCAGCGGCCTGTCCGACGCCGAGATCCAGCGCATGCGGGATGAGGCCAAGGCCAACGAGGCGGCCGACAAGGCGGAGAAGGAGCGCGTGGACAAGATCAACAACGCCGACGCCCTCTGCTTCCAGGTCGAGAAGTTCCTGAAGGAGAACGGCGACAAGGTGCCTGCCGACAAGCGCAGCGCCGTGGAAGGCCCGCTGAACCTCCTGAAGGATGCGGTGAAGGACAAGAACATCGCCGACATTGACCGCTACACCGACGAGATCAACCGCGTGATGAGCGACCTGTACCAGAGCATGAGCGGCCAGGGCGGCCCTCAGGGCGGTGATCCCGGCTACGGCCCCCAGGGTCCGGGTTACGGTCCGCAGGGCGGCCCCCAGGGCCCCGACGCTCCGGACGAGCAATAAGACGATTTAAATAAAGGGCAGGGCGCCCTCCAAGATGCGGAAAGTATCAACCCCTTCGGGGGAATGCATCTTGGAGGGCGCCCTGCCCTTTGTGTCAAAACATTCGTATATTTGTAAAAAAGAAGTCATAAAAAATGGATAGAAGGACATTCCTTGGTTTGTCGGCGAGCGGCATCGCCGCTTTGGGCCTGACGGGGCCTTCCGTCCTGCTGGAAGGGAAGAGCCCTTCCCGGAAAGGCGGACGCTATTCGGTGGTTAGCTTGGGGGACACCCATTTCGACAAAGCCCCCGACACGATCTACCATTCCTGTTACGATGAGCCGAATGAAAACCTCAGCCAGATCCAGCGCGGAGAGTTCGCCCGCAACGGGGAGATGTGGTCGGACCGCTGCCCGCGCCTGCTGGCCCGGGCGGCCGGCTTGATTGACGATTCCACCCGCTTCGCCCTGCAGGTCGGTGATCTCATCCAGGGGGACTGCGGCAACGGGGACGTGCACCGCAGGATGCTGTCCGACGCCATGGATTACCTTAAGGCGAACCTGAAGGGCCTTCCCTTCGTGACGGTGGTCGGCAACCATGACATCCGGGGCACGGATGCCAAGGAAGCCTATCACGAATATATGCCGGCCCGCATGTCCGCGGAGCTGGGGATCCCCATCCGGAAGACCACCTTCAGTTTCCCGGTGGGGGACGATGCCTGGATCGTGACCGATTTCAACGATCCCGACGACGAGGAGATGGACAAGCTCCTGAAGGAAACGGAAGGCGCGCGCTACACCTTCATCGTCACCCATAGCGCGGTTTTCCCCCTGGACGGTCTCTCCTTTCGCTGGTTCTACCAGGGATCGGCCAAAAGGACCGGGGCGCGGCTCCATTTCCGCGAGGAATTCGCGCGCCGCAACGCGATCGTCCTCTGCGGCCATACCCACCGGACGGAATTCCACGACTGGTACGGGGATGGGGGGCGGATCACCCAGATGACTTGCAGCAGCGTCTGGGCCAACGAAGAGCTGGGACACTATGGGATCGATGTCGAAGGACCGGACGAGTACGGGCTGTCCCGCCGCCGGCGGGTAAGCCCCGACGACCCGGCCAACAAGGATGCCGAAGCGCTGTACGACGAATACCGTCCGGGCCTCAGGCAGTACATCCACGCCTACTCGGCCGGATCGTATCGCCTGGATGTGTCCCGCCGCGGGGTCACCGTCGATTTCTACGCCGGCGATTCCCAGGACCGCACCGCCCGCTTCGTCCTGCGGTGATCTTTCGGGAAAATACAGTTTTTTCAGTAACAGTAACGGATATGAAAAGAATCCTGTTTGCCCTGTTTTTGGCAGTCATCTTGCTGCCGGCCTGCGGCCGTAAAACGGCGGAAGAAGGGGATGGACGCCTGGCGGTCATCTTCGAGACAGACCTGGGCAATGACATCGACGACGCCCTGGCGATGGACTTGCTGTACAAGTACCAGGATGCCGGAAAGATCCGCCTGTTGGCCGTCAACCTCAATAAGGAAGGCTTGGCTCCGGCCGAATATGTCGATATCCTCAATACCTGGTACGGGTATCCGGACATCCCGGTCGGTATCATCCGGGACGGGGTGGACTGCGAGACCGTTGCGGTCAACTACGCCCAGGCCGTGGTGAACCTGAAAGATGCCGACGGCCGGCCCCTTTTCGCCCGCTCCCATCCCGGGTATGCGGACTATCCCGAAGCGGTCACGCTCTATCGAAAGCTGCTGGCGGCCGAGCCGGACACGTCGGTCGTGATCGCTTCCGTGGGTTTCTCGACCAACCTGGCCCGCCTGCTGGCCTCTCCCGCCGACGAAATCTCCCCCCTGACGGGGAAGGAACTGGTGGCCCGGAAAGTGAAACTGCTGTCCATGATGGCCGGCTGCTTCATCGACTCGGACAACCACGAGTACAATGTCGTCATGGATGTACCGGCGGCGAAAGCCGTCTTTGAGGAATGGCCGACGCCGGTCGTGACTTCACCCGTGGAAGTCGGCGGCGGGATCCGCTATCCGGGCTCCAGCATCGAGAACGACTTCGACTGGGCGCCGCAGCATCCGGTCGTGGAAGGCTACAAGGCCTATCGGACGATGCCCTACGACCGGCCGACCTGGGATCCGACGGCCGTCCTGTATGCCGTCGAGGGAGGGGATTGGTTCACCGTTTCGCCTCCGGGCCGTATCGAAGTGACGGAAGAAGGCTCGACCTTCTTTACGGAAGATCCGGAGGGCACCCGCCGCTACCTGGCTGTCACGAAGGAGCAACGCGAAGCCATCCTGCAACACTTCATAGAAATAATAACGTCACCAAAAAAAGCTGACTGATCATCCAGTCAGCTTTTTTTCTTATATTTGAAAGATTGAAAACATAAAGACATCAGATATGAGCAAAATCGTAGTTGCAGGCAGCTCCAATATCGACATGACTGCCTATGTCAAGACCCTTCCCCGTCCTGGGGAGACCATCGGCGGAGGCCGTTTCATGCAGGCCAACGGCGGAAAAGGTGCCAACCAGGCCGTGGCCGCGGGCCGGCTGGGCGGTGACGTCCTCTTCCTGACCTGTGTCGGCGACGACATGCAGGGCCGGATGCTGAAAGATGTGTTCGCGTCCGACGGCATCCACACCGAATGCATGAAGTTCAGCCCGGATTCCCCGACCGGCACGGCGCTCATTTTCGTGGCCGACGACGGTGAGAACTGCATCGCGGTGGCGCCCGGCGCCAACCGGGAGCTGCTGCCGGAGGATATCGACGCTGCGGCGCAGACGCTCGGCAAGGCCGAATACCTCCTGATGCAGCTGGAGATCCCGCTCGAGACCGTCTATCACGCCGTGGACCTCGCTTTCGACGAGGGCGTGAAGGTCGTCCTCAACCCCGCCCCCTTCTCCGACGCCATCCCGGTCGAGGTCCTGCGCAAACTGTGGCTGATCACTCCCAACGAGACCGAGGCCGAGAAGCTTACCGGCATCAGGATCGAATCAGTCAACGAGGCCTTCCAGGCCGCGGATTTCCTGCTCTCGCAGGGCGTGAAGAACGTGATCATCACCCTCGGCAGTTCCGGCTCCGTCATCTGCAACGCCGACACGCACGAGCTCGTGCCCGCCCGCAAGGTCACTGCGGTCGATACCGTCGGCGCGGGCGACGTCTATAACGGCGCCCTGGTGACCGCCCTCTCGGAAGGGAAGGACCTGGTGGAGGCCGCCCGTTTCGCCACGGTCGCTTCCTCCATCGCCGTGACCCGTCCCGGCGCCCAGTCCGGCGTGCCCCACCGCGAAGAGGTGGATGCCATCTTGAATCAATAACAATTAAAACCATAACCGCCATGTTTATCGTCAACAGTTACACGCTTGCCGTGATCCTTTGTTTCGTCACGATGCTCTGCTGGGGCTCCTGGGGCAACACCCAGAAACTCGCCGCCAAGAGCTGGAGATACGAACTCTTCTATTGGGACTATGTGATCGGCATGGTCCTCTTCGCCCTGCTCCTCGCCTTCACCGCGGGCAGCATCGGCGACGCGGGCCGTCCCTTCCTCGCCGACCTGAAACAGGCATCCGGCGCCAGCCTGCTCTGGCTGCTGCTCGGCGGCGTGATCTTCAACGCGTCCAACATCCTGCTCTCCGCCTCGACCTCGATAGCCGGCCTTTCGGTCGCCTTCCCCGTCGGCGTGGGCCTGGCCCTGGTCCTGGGCGTGATCAACAACTACCGCGTCGCGGTCCAGCAGGGCTCCAAGACCGGCAACCTCGTGCTGCTGGCCCTGGGTGTCGCCCTGGTCGTCTGCGCCATCGTTTGCAACGGCGTGGCCGCGGGCCGCAAGGGAGACGGCGGCGTCACCAAGGCCAACCAGCGCAAGGGCATCATCCTGGCCCTGATCGCCGGCGTCGTGATGTCCTTCTTCTCCTCCTTCGTGATGCGTGCGATGGATACGGCCAACTTCGTCACCCCCGCCGCGGGCAAGGTGACCCCCTACACCGCCATCGTGATCTTCACCCTGGGCGTGCTCCTGAGCAACTTCCTCTTCAACACCCTGGTGATGCGCAAGCCCTTCGTCGGCGAGCCCGTCAGCTATAAGGAGTATTTCGGCGGCAACTTCAAGACGCATCTCGTCGGCATGCTCGGCGGCTGCATCTGGTGCCTGGGTACGGCGCTGAGCTACATCACCGCCGAAAAGGCCGGCCCTGCCGTCTCCTACGCCCTCGGACAGGGCGCGCCGATGATCGCCGCCATCTGGGGCGTCTTCATCTGGAAGGAGTTCAAGGGCGCCAAGAAGGGTGTCTACGGCCTGCTGGCCCTGATGTTCTGCCTGTTCATCGCGGGTCTGGCCTGCATCGTCGCCGCCGGCAACTAGCCTATGCGCAGACTCCTGATCCTTGCGGCCGCCCTCACGGCGGCCCTGACAGTCGACGCCGCGAAGAAACCGGCCGTCGAAGACTGGGTCAACCCCGCCGTCAACCAGCGCAACCGGGTGGAAATGTCCGCCCGCTTCAACGCCGACGGGGAGCAGCTCACGCTCAACGGGACCTGGAAGTTCAAGTGGTACGAGACCATCGAGTCCCGTTCCCGCGACTTCTTCGCCCCCGGCCTGGACGACAGCGCCTGGGACGAGATGCCGGTGCCCGGCTTGTGGGAGCTCAACGGCTACGGCGACCCCATGTATCTCAACATCGGCTATCCCTGGAAGGGCCACTACAAGAACAATCCGCCCTATCCGGCCCTCGAGCACAATTATGCCGGCCAGTACCGCCGTACCTTCGTGATCGACCCTTCTTGGGTCGGCCAGGACATCTTCCTCTGCATCGGCAGCGCCACCTCCAACGTCCGCGTCTGGATCAACGGCAAGGAAGTTGGCTACAGCGAAGACAGCAAGCTGGAAGCCCGTTTCAACGTCACCAAGTTCGTCCAGCCCGGCGAGAACCTGATCGCCCTGGAGATCTTCCGCTGGTGCGACGGCACCTACCTGGAGGACCAGGATTTCTGGCGCCTGACGGGCCTGTCGCGCGACACCTACCTCTTCACGCGCCCTAAGGACCGCATCAGCGACCTGCGGGTCAAGGCTTCCGCGGCCGGTGTCTTCGAGGTCAGCGCCCTGACGACAAGCGGCGTCAAGCGCCTCGATTTCACGATCTCTTCCCCCTGGAATGAAGACGTCACGTTCAGCGCCACCCCGGTCAAAGGCGTGGCTTCCGCCAGCGTGACCGTGCCCGATCCGATGCTCTGGACGGCCGAGACGCCGAATCTCTACACCCTCTCCGTCACCGCTACCGGCAAGAAGGAAGTCACCGACCACGCCGACCTGCAGTTCGGATTCCGCGACGTCGAGATCAAGGGCGGCCAGTTGCTGGTCAACGGCCAGCCCGTCCTGATCAAGGGCGCCGACCGCCACGAGATGAATGCGGAGAAGGGCTACACCGTCTCCGAGTGGGACATGGTCCGCGACATCGCGATCATGAAGCGGCTCAACATTAACACGGTGCGCACCTGCCACTATCCCGATGACCCCCGCTGGTACGAGCTCTGCGACAAGTACGGCCTGTACGTGATCGCCGAGTGCAACATCGAGTCCCACGGCATGGGCTATGGCGAAGCGACGCTCGCCAAGGATCCGGCCTTCGAACAGGCCCACATGGAGCGCACCCAGCGCGCCATCAAGCGGGACATCAACCATCCTTCCGTCATCGTCTGGAGCCTCGGCAACGAGGCCGGCGCCGGCCCCAACTTCGAGAAGACCTACACCTGGGTCAAGCAGTTCGATCCCACGCGTCCCGTCCAGTACGAGCGCTGTGAAAAGGACTGGTACACGGACATCTTCTGCCCCATGTACCACAGCTACAAGGCCTGCGAGGAATACGCCTCCCAGCCCCAGGACCGGCCCCTGATTCAGTGTGAATACGCCCACGCGATGGGCAATTCGATGGGCGGTTTCAAGGAATATTGGGACCTGTACCGGAAATACCCCCTGCTCCAGGGCGGCTGCATCTGGGACTTCGTCGACCAGGCGCTGCGCTGGCCCGTGAGCCGCTCCGACGGCGCGACGGACCACGTCTTCGTCTTCGGCGGCGACTTCAACGACTATGATCCTTCGGACGCTTCCTTCAACTGCAACGGCATCATCGCCGCGGACCGCAGCCTGCATCCGCACGCTTACGAGGTCGCGTACCAATACCGTTCCATCCTGACTTCCGCCACGCCGGAAGAGGCGCGCGAAGGCCGCGTGAAGGTGTACAACGAGAACTTCTTCATCTCCCTGGACCGCTATGTGATGGACTGGGAGATCGTCGCGGACGGCCGCACGGCGCTGGTCGGCTCCGTGCGCAACCTCAGCGTCGCGCCCCAGCGGACCGAGACCGTCGAGCTCGGCTATACCGCGGAAGACCTGGAGTCCTTCGAGGGAGACATCTTCCTTAACGTCCACTATTACCTCAAGAAGCGGGACGGCATCCTGCCGGCCGGTTTCGAGGTCGCCTACGACCAGATTGCGATCGCGGAAGTGCCGGTTGAGTCAGAGTTTGTCGACACCGAGTTCTTTATCGAGGATGCGGACGGCTCGCTCGTCCTGACGGGCGAAGTGGAAGCGAAGGGCGTGGGCCTCGTGCCGCGCGTCTATCCCTGGAAGATCGCCTTCGACAAGACCACGGGATTCCTCAACTGCTACGAAGTGGACGGCAAGACCCTCCTCGTCGATGCGCCGGTGCCTTGCTTCGGCCGCGCCGTCACGGAGAACGACCTGGGTGCCAAACTGGACCGCAAGTGCAAGCAGTGGCTCTATCCCGAATTCCCGCTCAAGTCCTTCGAAGCTGTCACCGAGGACGGCTGCGAGATCGTCACGGCGAAATACCTCGTCTGCGAGGCCGCCGAGGTCATCCTGACCTACATCGTCCACGGCGACGGCGCGATCGAGCTGAAGGAGCAGATGCGCGACGGCGGCGACCTGGACCAGGAGCCGATGCTGCTGCGTTTCGGCATGGAATTCTCGATGCCGGGCGAGTACACCGTCCTGGACTTCTACGGCAAGGGTCCCTTCGAAAACTATGAGGACCGGCAGTCCGCCGCCCTGATGGGCCACTATGTCCAGCGGGTCGAGGACCAGTACCACTACGGTTACGTCCGTCCGCAGGAATCCGGCGCCCACACGGGCGTGAAATGGATGCGTATCGTCGACGAAGGCGGCAACGGCCTGGAGCTCTCTTCGGCCGCAGGCTGCTCCGTCACCGCCCTCCCGTTCGCCCGCAGGGACATGGACCTGTCGATCCTGAAGAACGGCCATTCGCTGGACCTGAAGGCGAAGGCGCACGACAATGACCGCAGCGCCGGCGGGACCTACGTCAACGTCGATCTTAAGCAGATGGGCCTCGGCTGCGTCACCTCCTGGGGCGCCCTCCCGCGCAAGGAGTACCTGCTCCCCGCCGGGAAATATGATTTTGAATTTGTAATCCGGCCGGTCCTCAACAAGTAGGACCGGCCCTTGACAGGAAGATGAAGAATTCCAGATTGATTGCGGCCCTGCTCGCGGCCTTGCTGTGCCTGCCGGGATTTGCCGCCAAGCCGAAAAACGTGTTCGCCGGAAAGGGGGATTGGATGACGCCCGAAGTTTCGCAGCGGAACCGGGAACCCATGCGCTCCTTTTTCCATACGGACAGTCCCGTCCAGTCGCTGGACGGGAAGTGGCAGTTCAAACTGGCCGATTCGCCGGATGCACGTTCCCTGGACTTCTTCAAGCCTTCGTTCAACGACGCCTTCTGGGGAGATTTCCCCGTTCCAGGCATCTGGGAGATGGAAGGCCTGCTCGATCCGGTCTATGTCAACATAGGCTATCCCTGGCACAACATGAATGTCCGGGTCGATCCGCCTTTCGTCCCCGAAAAGAACAATTTTGTCGGCCAGTACCGCCGCAAATTCCTGCTGGATGGCTCTTGGAAAGGACGCCGCGTCTTCCTCCACATCGGGGCGGCCAGCTCCAACGTGGGCGTCTGGGTCAACGGGCAGGAAGTCGGATACAGCGAAGACAGCAAGCTCGAGGCCTGTTTCGAAATTACGGAACAGGTGCGTCCGGGCGAGAACCTGATCGCCCTCGAGATCTTCCGCTGGTGCGACGGCACCTGGCTCGAAGACCAGGATTGGTGGCGGATGAGCGGCATCGCCCGGAGCGTCTGGCTGGAATCCCGTCCGAAAGAGCACGTCCGCGACCTGCGCATCATAGCCAAAGCCGACGGCAGTTTCTCCATTGAATCCGAACTGACGGAAGGCGTGAAGGCCGTGGATTTCGTGATTTCCCGCGGTGGGGTCACCGAAGCGCGTATCCATTCCGAGGACGGAAAGGCGGCCGGCCGCATCGACCACCCCGCCCTTTGGACCGCCGAGACACCCGAACTGTACCGGCTGGAGGCCCGTGTCGCGAAACCGAATAAGTCTTTCGAGACGGTCAGACTGGACTTCGGTTTCCGCGACGTAGCCGTCAAGGACGGTCAGCTGCTGGTCAACGGCAAGCCCATCCTCATCAAGGGCGTCAACCGCCACGAATTCAGCGAGACGGGCGGCCCGGTCGTGACGGAAGAGGATATGATCCGGGATATCCGGGTCATGAAATCCCTCAATATCAATACGGTACGCACCTGCCACTATCCGGATGACCCCCGCTGGTACGAGCTCTGCGACCGCTACGGCCTCTACGTCATCGCCGAGGCGAACATCGAGTCCCACGGCACGGGCTACGGCGAGAAGTCGCTGTCGAAGAACCCCCGTTTCGAGGCGCCCCACCTGGACCGGGTTTCCCGCATGGTCCGTCGGGACTTCAACCACCCCTGCATCATTGTTTGGAGCCTGGGCAACGAGGCCGGTTACGGCCCCAACGTCGAGAAATGCTACTATTGGGTGCGGCGCTTCGACCCGACGCGCCCAGTCCAGTACGAGCGGGCCGGCCTGGAATACGCCACGGATATCTACTGCCCGATGTATCCCTCGCTGGAGAAGTGCAAGGACTATCTGTCCACGAACCCCACCCGACCCCTGATCCTCTGCGAGTTCGAGCACGGGCGGGGCAACGCGATGGGCGGATTCAAGGAATACTGGAACCTGGTTTCCAGCTATTCCCAGTTCCAGGGCGGTTGCATCTGGGATTTCGCGGACCAGACCCTGCGCCGCCGCGACGCGGAGGGCCGGGAATACCTGGCCTACGGCGGGGCGTTCCCCTATGATGACCAAAAGTACATCTGCGGCAACTGCGAGGGGATCGTCGCCGCCGACCGGACCCCGCATTCCCACGCCCACGAAGTGGCTTATTACTACCGCGACATCCTGACCTATGCGGATCCCGACGAAGCCGGCTTCGGCCGTTTCCACATCTTCAACGACCATTTCTTCACGGACCTGTCCAAATACCGCCTGGAGTGGGAGCTGACCGCGGACGGCAAGACCCTGCTGGACGGCCAGGTAGCCGACCTGGATGTCGCGCCGCAGCGCGCGGGCCTGGTCGACCTGCATTTCAATGCCTACGAGGTCGCCTCCGTGGGTCAGGATATCTATTTGAATGTCAGGTACTTCCTTAAGGCTGCGGACGGCTTGCTGCCGGAAGGGACCGAGGTGGCCCACGACCAGATTATGATCAACGAGGCCGTCCCGTCCTTCCTCTTCAAGGGCGGAGATACCTTCGTCAACGAGCGGGGCACGGACCTGGTCTTCGAAGGCAAGACGCCGGAGCGCATTCCCTGGGAGATCCGCATCGACGTGAAGACGGGCGCCATCCATTCCTACAAGATCGGCAGCACCCAGTATTTGTCCGGTCCGCTGCTGCCCTGCTTCGGCCGCCCGCTGACGGAGAAGGACCTGCGCTTCGTGGCGCGCCACGGCTCCGAGCCCTGGCTCTATCCCGCGTTCAAGCTCAAGAAGATGGGCCTCTATCCCGGCTGCAAGCTGCGCGTCGTGCTGGAAGTGGGGGACTTCGCCGAGATGGAAATGCTCTATTTCGTCAACGCCGACGGCACGATGGAGATTGAAGAGCATCTGAAGAACGGATCCGCCACCGCCCCGCTCCTGCGTTACGGCATGGAGCTGGCGATGCCGGAGCGTTTCGACCGCATCGACTTCTACGGCAAGGGACCTTTCGCCAATTATCCCGACCGGCAGGGCGCCGCGATGATGGGGCGCTATGTCCAGCGGGTGGCAGATCAGTTCGACTGGACCTATCCCCGGCCGCAGGAATGCGCCAACCACGGCGGCCTGCGCTGGATCAGGGTGCTGGACGCGGACGGCCTGGGCCTGGAATTCGCCTCGAAGGACAAGTTTGCCGCCACGGTCCTGCCTTTCCCGCGCCGCGCGTACGACCTTTCGCTGGGTGCCGTCCGGCACACCGCCGACCTGAAGGGGGAGGGCGACTTCGGCTCGACCTTCGTCAACCTGGACCTGCTCCAGATGGGTGTGGGCTATATCCAGGACGGGGACCTGCCGGAAGAGAGGCAGATCCCCGCGGGAGACTATACGTTCAAATTCATCATCCGGCCCCATTACAGGAAATAAGGCCGTCCGGCGCTAAACCTCTACGAAACGGCACCAGCCGTGGGTGTCCTCCGCTTCGCCGGCCTGGATGGCCGTGATGCGGGCGTAGAGTTTCTTGGACACGGGTCCCACTTCGCCGTCCGGGCAGAAACGGAATTCCCGGGAGACGGCTGATTCTTCCAGCACGGGCTTGATGTCGATGTGGGAGAGCGGTGTGATCACGACGGCCGTGCCGCAGCCGCCCACTTCCTCGAAGCTCTCCAGCTCCTCCAGCGGGATAGGCCGCTTTTCGACTTCCATGCCGAAGTCCAGGGCCACCTGCTGCAGGGTCTTGTTGGTGATCGACGGCAGGACGCTGTCGGAGAGGGGCGTGACGTACTTGTTGCCCTTGATGCCGAAGAAATTGGACGAACCGAACTCGTCGATGAACTCCCGGGTGGAGGAATTCAGGTACAGGAGCTCGGCGTAGCCCTGCTCGTGGGCGAACTTGTAGGGCTTGAAGGTGGCGGCGTAGTTCGCGCCGATCTTGTAGCTGCCGGAGCCCTTCGGCGCGGCCCGGTCGTAGTTGCCCGGGATGACCGCGGCGCAGGACTTCAGATGGGCGCCGTAGTAGGAGCCCACGGGGGCGCACATCACCGCGAAAACGGCCTCCGGATAGGGTACGAGCTGCATCTGGGGGTGCATGCCGACCAGCAGGGGGCGCAGGTACATCGAGGCGCCGAAGCCGTAGGGCGGGAGGAATTCCATGTTGCCGCGTATGCACGCCTCGCACATTTGGTAGAACATCTCCTCGTCCGGGCAGGGCATGCCCAGGTAGGCGGCGGTCCACTGCAGGCGGGCGGCGTTCTGGTCCGGGCGGAACATCGCGACGCGCCCGTCCTTCTGCCGGAAGGCCTTCAGACCCTCGAAACAGGAGATCGCGTAATGGAAGACCTGAGCGAAAGGATCGAAGGTGAAGGAAAAGGTCTCCGTCGCTTCCGGGACGGACCACTTGCCGTCCTTGAAGTGGGAAACGATGACCGTACGCGTGCGGTAGGCGTCGAAGCCCAGGGTTTTCCAGTCGATCTGGCTCATATCAGTTTGTTTTCTATCAAGTTCAACATTTTGAACGTCGCCTTGATGGCGGCTTCGGTCTGGTCCGAGTCCACGCCGCGAGTCTTGAATCCGTGGCCGTCCCAATCCCAGGAAATGGTGGTCTCCACGAGGGCGTCGGTCTTGCCGCCCGGCGGGATCTTGACGACGTAGTCCGTCAGCGTGGGATGACGGCGGCCCAGGCTGTCGTAGATCTTCCAGAGGGCCTTCATGAAGGCGTCATACTGGCCGTCACCCGCCGCGGACTCCTCGTAATCTTCCCCGTCGATATCGATGCGCAGGTGGGCGATCGGCCGCATGCCGCGGGTCAGCTGCAGGGTGTAGTTGACGATGTGGATGCGGTCCGGGGCGGCGGAGAAATCGCCCTTGAGGACGTCTGCCACGATGAAGGGCAGGTCCTCCGGGCTGAGGCTCTCCTTCTTGTCGCCGAGCTCGACGACGCGGGCCGTGACCTGCTTCATCTGCTCGGGGGTCAGGGAAATGCCCAGGTCCTCGAGGTTCTTGATGATGTTGGCCTTGCCGCTGGTCTTGCCGAGGGCGTAGTGCCGGTGCCGCCCGAAACGCTCGGGCAGGAGGGCGTTCTGGTAGAGGCCGCCCTTCCGGTCCCCGTCGGCGTGGACCCCGCTCGTCTGGGTGAAGGCGAATTCGCCCACGAGGGGCTTATTGGCCGGAATGCGCACGCCCGAGATCGTCTCCACATAGCGGCAGACGTGCATCAGACGGCTTTCGTCCAGGGTGTTTTCGACTTTGAGGTGGTCGTTGAGGATGCCCAGGGCGCTGGACACGGGCAGGTTGCCCGTCCGCTCGCCCAGGCCGTTGACCGTCGTGTGCAGGCCTTTCACACCCGCCCGTACCGCTTCATAGGCATTGGCGGCCGCGAGGTCGTAGTCGTTGTGGGGATGGAAGTCGAAATGCAGTTCGGGCCAGCGCGCGATCATGGTCCGGCAGTATTCGCCGGTGCGCGTGGGGTCCAGGATGCCCAGGGTGTCCGGGAGCATGATGCGCCGCACCGGAGCGTCCTTCAGGGCGTCCACCAGGAAGAAGACATAGTCCCGCGAATCGGCCATGCCGTTGGACCAGTCCTCCAGGTACACGTTGACTTCCAGGCCCTTGGAAACGGCCAGGGCGATGTCCCGCAGGATGTCGTCCCGGTGCTCCTCGGGGCTTTTCCGCAGCTGTCCGGTCAGGTGACGGAGCGAGCCCTTGGTCAGGAGGTTCATCACCCGGCCGCCCGCGGAGCTGATCCAGTCCACCGACGCCCCGCCGTCCACGAAGCCCAGCGCTTCCACGGCGCCGATCTTGCCGCAGGCGGAGGCCCAGGCGCAGATCTTGGCGAAGGAATCCCGCTCGCCGCGGGAGACCCGCGCCGAAGCCACCTCGATGCGGTTGACTTTCAGCTCCTCCAGGAGCAGGCGGGCAATGGCCAGCTTCTCGTCCGGGTTGAACGATACGCCGGCGGTCTGCTCACCGTCGCGGAGGGTGGTGTCCAGGATTTCGAACATCTCTACCGGTCGATTTCTTCGGGACGCAGCTTGCGCACGACGGCGCCGGTGCGCCAGAGTTCGCTCTCACGGAGCGCCTTCAGCTCTTCTTCCAGGCCCTTGCGGTAGTCCGGCTTGGAGTTGGCGTCGATGGAGACCTGGGCCTCCTCGCCGCTGGCCACCCGCTGGTACAGTTTCTCGAAGACGGGCTTGGTCGCGTCGTGGAAAGGACCCATCCAGTCCAGGGCGCCGCGCTGGGCGGTGGTGGAGCAGTTGGCGTACATCCAGTCCATGCCCTTTTCTGCGAAGAGCGGCATCAGGGATTGGGTCAGCTCCTCAACTGTCTCGTTGAAGGCCTCCGAAGGGGAGTGGCCGTGCTCGCGGAGCACCTCGTACTGGGCCGACAGGATGCCCTGGATGGCGCCCATCAGGGTGCCGCGCTCGCCGGTCAGATCGGAATAGACCTCGTGCTTGAAGTCGGTCTCGAACAGGTAGCCCGAGCCCACGCCGATACCGAGGGCGAGGGTGCGCTCGAGGGCGCGTCCGGTCGCATCCTGGTACACCGCGTAGGAGGAATTGACGCCGCGTCCCTGCAGGAAAAGCCTGCGCAGGGAGGTGCCGGAGCCCTTCGGGGCCACCATGATGACATCCACGTCCGCCGGCGGGACGATGCCCGTGCGGTCGTTGTAAGTGATGCCGAATCCGTGGGAGAAATAGAGGGCCTTGCCCGGGGTCAGGTGCTTCTTGACCGTGGGCCAGACGGCGATCTGGGCCGCGTCGGAGACCAGGTACTGGATGATCGTGCCCTTCTCGCAGGCTTCCTCGATGTCGAAGAGGTCCACGCCGGGGACCCAGCCGTCCGCGACGGCCTTGTCATAGGTCTTGCCCTTGCGCTGGCCGACGATGACCTTGAATCCGTTGTCCTTCAGGTTCAGGGACTGTCCGGGGCCCTGCACGCCGTAGCCGATGACGGCGATGGTTTCGCCGGCGAGCACTTCGCGGGCTTTTTCCAAGGTGAATTCCTCGCGGGTCACGACATTCTCTTCGACTCCGCCAAAATTGATCTTTGCCATTGTTTTTATTTGTTTAGTTGTTGATTCCTTTCCTTTTCCCGTTTGCGCAGGAACTTGAAGACGGGCTCCTGCTCGGCGCGGGAGACCGCGATGCGTCCGGAGCGGACGAACTGCAGCACGCCCACGTTCTTGAGCTCGTCGTGGAGGCGGGCCGTCTCGTCCGAATAACCGGTCTTCTGGATGACCGTGAAGACCTTGTTCATCTCCACGATGCGCGCGTGGTAGCGGTTGAGCAGGGCCTCGCTGTCGCCGAACTCGAGCAGGGCCGGGGTCGAAACCTTGTAGAGGCACAGCTCGCGGTACACGATCTTGTCGGCCGTGTAGAAGAAGGCCTTGATGACGTCCACGCGCTTCTCGATCTGCTGGACGCTCTCCTTGACCTTTTTCTCGGTCCCGGCGGTCACGATGGTGATGTTGTGGATGCCTTCCATCGAGGTCGCCCCCGCGGACAGGCTCCAGATGCTCAGGCCGTGGCGCGTGAACACGTTCGTGATCTGCGCCAGGAGGCCGATCTGGTTCTCGGTATAGATGGTTACCGTGTATTCCTTGCTTTCGTTTTCCATCGCTAACTGTACCATTCGCTTTCCGTAATCATAATCTCGTGGATGCCCTTGCCGGGCGGTATCATCGGCATGACCATGTCCTCCTCGAGGACGTGGACGTCCAGCAGGAAGGGCTTGTCGTCCGCGAACATCGCGTCCAGGGCCGCATCCAGCTGCTCCCGGGCCGACACGGTGGCGAAACGGATCCCGTACGCCCGGGCGATCATGCCGTAGTCGGGGTTGAGCATGCGCGTCTCGGAGAAACGGCAGCCGAAGAAGAGCTCCTGCCACTGGCGGACGTTGCCCAGCCAGTTGTTGTTGAGGAGCACGATCTTGACGCCGATGCCTTCCTGCATGATGGTCCCCAGCTCCTGGAGCGTCATCTGGATGCCCCCGTCTCCGACAAAGAGGCACACGGGGCGCTCCGGGGCGCCTACCTTGGCGCCGATGGCGGCGGGCAGGCCGAAGCCCATCGTACCCAGGCCGCCCGAACTGATGAAACTGCGGGTCCGGCGGAAACGGGAATAGCGGGCGCCCATCATCTGGTTCTGGCCCACGTCGGTCACGACGACCGCGTCGCCGCCGCAGGCCTGCGCCACCCGGTCCACGACCTCGCCCATGCGCAGCAGGCCGTCGGCGGGATGCACTTCCGGATCGATGACCCGCTCCTTCTCGACTGCGTCGCAGCGGTCGAAGGAGGCGTTCCACTCGGGGTGCTTGCGGGGCTGCATCCGTTCCGTCAGGAGGGCGAGGGCCTTCTTGGCGTCGCCGCGTACGCCCGCCGTGACGGGAATGATCTTGCCGATCTCGGAGGTATCTATGTCGATGTGGATAATCTTGGCCTGGCGCGCGTAGGTGGACACCGTCCCCGTCACCCGGTCGTCGAAACGCATGCCGACGGCGATGAGCAGGTCGCAGGCGTTCGTCATCAGGTTGGGGGTGATGTTGCCGTGCATGCCGATCATGCCGCGGTACAGCGGGAAGCCGCTGGGCAGGGCGCTGAGGCCCAGGAGGGTCGATCCGGCGGGGATGTCCCCCTTCTCCAGGAAGGCCCGGAGTTCCTCTTCCGCGTGGCTCAGCAGGACGCCCTGGCCGAAGACGACGAAGGGGCGCTCGGCCGCGTCCAGCAGGGCGACGGCCTTGGAGATGGCCTGCTCCGAGATCTTCGGGTCGGGGACATAGCTGCGGATGAAGTTGCAGGGCTCGAAATGATAGTCCGTCAGGCCCACCTGCGCGTCCTTGGTGAAGTCCAGGACCACGGGCCCCGGCCGGCCGGTCCGGGCGATGTAGAAGGCGCGGGCGATGGCCCAGGTCACATCGTCCGCCGAGCGGATCTGGTAGTTCCACTTGCTGATCGGGGCCGTCAGGCCGATGACGTCGGCTTCCTGGAAGGCGTCCGTGCCGAGGGCGGCGGACGATACCTGCCCCGTGATGACCACCAGGGGCGTGGAGTCGGTCATCGCGTCGGCGACGCCGGTGATGACGTTGGTGGCGCCGGGTCCCGAGGTGACGATCACGACGCCGGGCTCGCCGCCCACCCGGGCGAAGCCCTGGGCCGCGTGGATGGCGCCCTGCTCGTGCCGCACGAGGATGTGGCGGACCTGGTCCCGATATTTGCACAGGCTGTCATAGACGGGCATGATCTGGCCGCCGGGATAGCCGAAAACGGTCTTCACGCCTTCATCGATGAGCGCCTGCCACAATGCTTCCGATCCTGTAATCATATATCAGTCGTTTCGTTCGTTCAGTCAATGATCCGTACCGCGCCCTTGTCGGCGGAACTCACCATACGGGCGTAGGCTTTCAGGCTCTTGGAAACCTCCCGCTCGCGAATCGGCGGGGTGAAGGCCTTCTTTCCGCGGGCCTCTTCCGCTTCCCGGCGCCGCTGCCATTCGTCCTCGGAGAGGAGCACGTTGATGCTGCGGGAAGGGATGTCGATCTCGATCCGGTCGCCGTCACGCAGCAGGGCGATGGGGCCGCCGGAAGCCGCTTCCGGGGAGACGTGGCCGATGCTCAGGCCGGAAGTGCCGCCGCTGAAGCGTCCGTCCGTGATGAGCGCGCACGCCTTGCCCAGGTGCATGGACTTGAGATAAGAGGTGGGGTAGAGCATCTCCTGCATGCCTGGGCCGCCCTTGGGACCCTCGTAGTTGATGACGACGACGTCGCCGGCGCGCACCTGGCCGCCGAGGATGCCGTCGCAGGCGGCTTCCTGGGAGTCGAAGACCTTCGCCGGACCGGCGAAATGCCACAGGCTCTCATCGACGCCCGCGGTCTTGACCATGCAGCCGTCCGGCGCGAGGTTGCCGAAGAGGACGCAGAGGCCGCCGTCCTTGGTGTAGGCGTGGGCGCGGCTCCGGATGCAGCCCTTCTCCCGGTCGGTGTCCAGGGTCTTGTAGCGGCAGCTCTGGGAGGCCATCTGCGTGGTGCGTTTCCCGCCGGGGGCGGCGGAATACAGGTCGATGGCGTCCTCGTCCGGCTCAGGCACGGTGATGCTGTAGCGGCGTATGGCCTGTCCCAGCGTGAGACCGTCCACGCGCACGGCGCTGCCGTCGACCAGGCCGGCTTCGGCGAGCTGCTCCAGGATGCCCATCACGCCGCCGGCGCGGCCGACGTCCTGGATGTGGTATTGCTGCGTATTGGGGGCCACCTTGCACAGGCAGGGGACCTTGCGCGAAAGCGCGTCGATGTCCGCCATCTTGAAATCCGCCTCGGCTTCGTTCGCGACGGCGAGCAGATGGAGCACCGTGTTGGTCGAGCCGCCCATCGCGATGTCGAGGGCCATGGCGTTGAGGAAAGCCTTGCGGGAAGCGATGCTGCGCGGCAGGACGGACTCGTCTCCTTCTTCGTAGTAGCGCCGGGCGTCCTCCACGATCTGGCGGGCCGCCCGGATCAGGAGTCCCTTGCGGAGCGTGTGCGTGGCCAGGACGGTGCCGTTGCCCGGCAGGGCGAGGCCGATGGCCTCCGTCAGGCAGTTCATCGAATTGGCGGTGAACATGCCCGAGCAGCTGCCGCAGGTCGGGCAGGCGCAACGCTCGATCGCCGCCACCTGCTCGTCGCTCACGCTCGGGTCGGCGGACTGCACCATCGCGTCGATCAGGTCCAGCCGCAGGGCGCCGAGCTCTCCGGCTTCCATCGGGCCGCCGGATACGAAGATGGTGGGAATGTTGAGGCGCATCGCGGCGAGGAGCATGCCGGGCGTGATCTTGTCGCAGTTGCTGATGCAGACCAGGGCGTCGGCCTTGTGGGCGTTGACCATATACTCCACGCTGTCGGCGATGATGTCGCGGGAAGGCAGGGAATACAGCATCCCGTCGTGCCCCATCGCGATGCCGTCATCCACGGCGATAGTGTCGAACTCCGCGGCAAAGCATCCCAGGCGCTCGATCTCTTCCTTCACTATCTGGCCGGCCTCGTGCAGGTGCACGTGCCCGGGCACGAATTGGGTGAATGAATTGGCGATGGCGATGACCGGCTTCCCGAACTGCGCTTCCTTCATGCCGTTGGCCAGCCAGAGTGCGCGGGCTCCGGCCATCCGGCGTCCTTCAAATGTGACACTGCTTCTGAACGGGTGTTTCATACACTACTAAGTTTAATCCCTAAAAAAAACCCCTCTCAGTACCGGACTGAAAGGGGAGTGGCTTATCTTCTTACCGTCATGCCTTTCCAGTCCGGACCTATCGAAGGACCAGGACAATAAGGGACAGGACAATGACGAGTACGTTATTCATTTTCGGTTCCGAATCGTTACCGGAAACAAAGTAAATAAAATAGTTTTTAAAAAACAAGAAAAATCCGGTAAAATCTACGGTCTGTCAGCGTCAGCGAGGGCCGGGAAGGAGGCGCGGAACGCATCCAAATCTCCCTTTTCGATTTCATATTCGACGAAGGATACTTCATTTTCCTTACAAATCGAAAGCGCATTTCCGCGCGGACCGATCAAACAGGAATGTCCGCAATAATGGTTCCCGGGCTCGTCTCCGACCCGGTTCACGCCGGCCACGAAGCACAGGTTTTCGATGGCGCGAGCCCGCAGCAGGGTGTCCCAGGCCGCGATCCGGGTCTCAGGCCAGCAGGCGACGTACAAGATGAGGTCGTAGTCCGGCGCCCCGTCCACGATGCGGTTGCGGGCGAAGACGGGGAAGCGCAGGTCGTAGCACACCTGCAGCAGGATGCGGAAGTCCTTGTACGCGACGACCACCCGTTCCTGCCCGGCCTGGTAGCGGTGGTGCTCCCCGCCGTAGGTGAAGAGATGGCGCTTGTCATAGTACCGGAAACTCCCGTCCGGGAACACGAAGTAAAAACGGTTGCGCCAGCCTCCGTCCGCGTGGACGGACAGGCTTCCGGCCACCGCGCAGTCCCGCCGGCGGGCCGTTTCCTTCATCCAGTCCAGGGTTTGAGAGCCCTGCTCTCCGGTGAGGCCATCGGGCCGGGTCACGAAACCCGTGGAGAACATCTCCGGCAGGACCAGGAGGTCCGTCGGGGCCGCGCCCTCCAGCAGGCGGTCGATTTCAAGACGGCTCCGGGAGGGGTCACCCCACACCGGAGCCGTTTGCAGTAACGTGATCTTCATCCGATCGGGATTGAGGTCTTATTCAGCCTTGCCGTTGGAGCCGAGCACGTTGATGATCTTGTGCATGTAGAGCTTCTTCATCTCGTCACGGGCGGGACCGAGGTACTTG
>JAEEGI010004561.1_pt1 | contig 32346 bp, 29 predicted proteins | sample 8958751 | NCBI WGS metagenome assembly JAEEGI01 (sample SAMN16246545, study PRJNA631951) | gut metagenome | biome: gut microbiome; feature: rumen; material: KS-attached | host: Bos | place: Iran: Karaj | collected 2018-10
AGGGATGCTCCTGTCAATCGATGGGAGCATCCTTTTATGTTTTATTAAAAATGTTATCCTGAAAAACAATCTTTTCTCTAACTAAAAACTACTATTAACCAATTTTATTGACTAGATGTCTTAGATAGACATCAGGTATTCGATGCTGTTCTTAGCCAACTTCAGGATGTTGTCCTGATAGGCGTTGTTCTTCGGAGTAGCACTGATGTCAGGAGTACCGTCGGTGTTCTTCATAGAGAATTCACAACCGCCATTACCAATGCAGAGCACGGTGCCACAACCCTTCTGGAATCCGTCGGGAGCAAGAGGAGCACCCTTAGCTTCCCAGACGTTAAGCTGGCTGACCCATGAACACTGACTATCCCACGTGCCAAGAGGATAGATGCCATACTGCTCAGTAACTTCGTTGTAGCAGTCTTCAGAGGTGTTCTCGATTTCGGTTAACTTGGTAGGAATGTCAAAGAAGAGACAGTTGTGGTTCTCTGTCCATCCGGCACCCTTCATGGCTATGCCGGCAAAGCAGTTGTCGCTGAGCTTCTCGATAGTCATTCCGGCATAGATGGGATGTGAGCTAAAGTCCTTAGTGAACGAACCGGTATTGAGGCATACACCCATTTTCCAAACATCATTGTTGATGCCGCCACGACCTGTGTCGATGCCAGGTGCTGCGCGGAGCAGTGAGGTGGGCACACGGTTGATGGTGCCGATGTAAGGTGTGGCATACGACCAGAGCAGCAGGTTGCCACCATTCTTGACATACTGCTCAATGACTGGAGCTGCAGCCTTGGCCACGTCGGAGAAATTCCAAACGTCGTCTTTACTGCCTTCGTCGAAGTCGCGCAGCCAGAAGAGCATGCGATAGTCTTCGATATTTTCAACGGTACTGATATCGCCAAAGTAAACATACTCGCCCTTTGGATAGTTGGCCTGGAACCAAAGCCATGCAGAGGCCTCATCATCATCGCCATTGGCGAGGAGATCCTCGGCTGTAGCGTATTCAGACAGGAAGGCAGGGATTTTACCACCGATCTTGGTTGAAGCATTGATGGGCAGAGCCTTACCTTCTGCGTTCTGAGCAATGAGGGAAGCCTCCCAGCGCTCTTTCATCTCAACGCCCTTAATCAGGAAAGAGGTACCTGTAACTGTCTTAGTAATCTCTTTTGTTCCGTCACCATTGACCACAGTGAGGACATAGGAGGTAGCATCCTCGGATGCATCCCAAGTGATTTCGAGGTTGTGCTCGTCCTCAGAGATATCGATCTGAGTCATTTTCAGACTGCCTGGAGTCGTAGCACCGCCACGGGTATAGCTTGTCATGACACCCTTTGAGGTGGCTTGCTCGTTAGCATACTTGAAGAGGAACTCATATAGCTGGTTGGTATCCAGGTTCCTGAGTGTGAACGTATTGTCGGGGCAAGGTGTGAGACCCTGAATCTGCGATCCGTTCTTGAAAACGGCAACCTGCATCACTGCACCATTGTTGCTGACAGGCCACGAGAGGGTGTAGTCGTAATTGTTAGCACCACTTGCAGCACCAGTAATGGTAGATACGTCAGGAGCGGGTAACTGCATGGCAGCAGAACCGGGGAGGTCTTTGTCTTGACAAGAAGCCAACAGCAGAATGCCAACCAGTGCTGCACCTATTTTATTATATATAGTATTCATAACTTTAAACTTTAATCTTTAAACTGTAAACTAAATTAGTATCCATTGTTCTGATGATAGAGTCCCGGAACATAGTTCATCTGGTTGGAAGCGATGGGGAAGTACTCGTTCTTACCCTTAGTGAAGAAAGCATCCTTGTAGTAGAGACCGTATGTCTGGCCATCGTACTCATCGGTTACCTCAGAAGCAAAGTAGGCATTGAGCGTCTTAGAGAGCATGCCCCAACGACGTAAGTCGAAGAAGCGGTGACCTTCCATGGCGAGTTCTACGCGGCGCTCCCAGCGAAGGGCCTTGCGGGCGTCGTCCAAGGAGGCGAAAGAGCCATAGTTGCTGATTTCACATTGGTCTTTGGCATACTTGATGAGCGACTTGCTGTCGATATCTTTCTTGGCACGGTCACGGATGGTGTTGATGATTTCACGGGCCTCGCCGTTGTAGTCGCCACTCTCGATGAGAGCCTCGGCACGCATCAGCATCACATCAGTATAGCGGAGCACCTAGTCGTTCTGACCGAAGGCCTGCCAGGGGTTGTCATAGTCCTCGCCCTTGGAACGCTGAGGAATCTCCTTCATAGAGCAGTAGTAACCGTAGGTGTTCGGTGTACGGCTGTTTGCCTTGGTGAGGGGAAATTCTGCCTCATATTTATAAGGATAGGTAGGCATACCAACGGTGTGGAACAGACGTGGGTCATACTTGTATTTGAGATCGGCTCCATTGATGAGGATGGCATTGTGGTCTTCATCGAAGTCGTCCATGGGCAGTCCGTTTCTGGTTTTGAAGGCGTTGACCAGGTTCTGTGAAGGCTTGTGGAAGTCCCAGCCGCACGACCAGATTTTCCATACGCCGTTCAGCATGTTCGACCAGTTGGCACGTCCGTAAAGTGTGCCGTCGTCGGCTTTGTTAGAGTGCTGTACAGCAAAGATGCTCTCGCAAGAGTTGGCATAGTCCTGCAGGAAGATGTGTCCGTAGGTGTCGAGATAGTCGTATTTGGAATTCTTTACCACTTCGGTATATTCCAGTACTTTCTTGATCTTAGCCTGATCGACATGGTCGTAGCCAGTGGTAGCCTCATAACCATCGCCGTAAGCCCAGTTGAGGTAACACTTTGCCAGATAGGCAGCGGCAGCCACCTTGTGAGCACGTCCGGTAGTACCCGGGTCTGCCTCAGCCAGATTCTCATAGGCATATTGAAAATCGTCGATGATCAACTGCATGAGTTCGTCGTGTGAACTTTGGGGTGTAGCCTCGATAGCGGCGTTGTCCATACCTTCGGTGATGAAAGGCACCCTATACCACATCTGCTGCAGTTTGTAATAGAAATGAGCACGCAGGAACAGGGTTTCTGCCTTCAGCTGTTTGATGTGGGCAGTCTCCTCTACGCTCTCCAGGGACTCCAGAGCGCGGTTGCAACGAGAGATAGCACTGTATAGTTGATACCACAGTTCGTCGAATTCACCACGGTCGGGCTGTAAGGTGGAGAAAATCTCCATGGGGTGATAGCCGGTGTCGTTCTCGCCGGAGCCACCTTTGAGACAGTCGTCGGCACTCATGTCGCCGTATGGCCACAGGTTGAAGGGATAGGAATACCAGTCATCGCCCAGTTTGGCGTATGCTGCGGTGACAAGTTTCTCAGGGCTTGAGAACGCTGTTTCTTCATCAAGCGTACCCTGAGGCTTCAAATCATCAACGCTACATGATACTGCAAGGGCAGAAAGCAGCAAGGACGCGATATATATATTAATCTTTCTCATAATTCTTGTTTTTTTAGCGGTAGCAAATTATTCACTTTTCTCTTTTCACTATTACCTTCTTAAAATCCTAGCTGTATTCCGAATGTGAATGAAGCTGTATGAGGATAGTTCCATGCTGTATTCTCAGGATCAGAGCATGTCAGTGAGCTTGACTTGATGGTCAGCAGGTTGTCGCCAGAGAGATAAATGCGGGCACTGGAAAGTAGCAACTTCTTGACCAGTGAATCAGGCAGGCGGTAGCCTAACTGGAGAGTGCGCAGTTTGACGTAAGAACCATTCTCCACGAAGTAGGTTGACATACGGCCCTCGTCGGCACCGTTAGATGTGGTCAAAGCAGGAATGGTAGAGCCTGCGTTGGCTGGTGTCCATGCGTTGATAACGCGTTCACCTTTATTAGAACCGGCATCGGTGATGCTCCAGAAGTCAGTCTGGTATTTCTGGGTGTTGATAACGTCAACACCAGATACTCCCTGCCAGAACATGGTGAAGTCAAAGTCCTTGTAACCAAGGTTGACATTGAAACCGTATGAGAAGTTGGGCACTGGATTGAATACCCATGTGCGGTCGGCCTCGTTAATCTTGCCGTCACCATTGAGGTCGGCATATTTCAGACCACCCACGCGGGCACCGGCCTGTCCGGAAGCCAGCACTTCCTCGCGCGACTGATAGAGTCCTTCAGCCACATAACCGATGAGAGAACCATAGGCTTTTCCGTCCTGAGCCAAGTTGTGGAAGTCGTTGTGCTCGTAAGAGTTCTTAGACTTCTCAGGCAGATAGGTCACCTTAGAGCGGAAGAAGTCGAAGTTACCGGTGATGTCGTAAGAGAGTCCGTAGGAGGTCTTATGACGATAGCCCAGGTTGAGTTCCATACCCCAGTTCTTCAGTGTAGGACCGTTGATCCATGTCTGACCACCGAAACCGATGGCACCGAGGAAGGCGGGTTGAACGAGCATATCCTTGGTTTCCTTGAAGAAAAGGTCGTAAGAACCATAGAGGTCACCTCCGAAGAGTGAGAAGTCGGTACCGAAGTTCCACTGAGAAGAAGACTCCCACTTCAGGTCTTCGTTGGCAGACTGTGACTTATAGTAACCTGAAGGCAGTGTGCCTGAGCCCTGTAGATTGACATCGTATGCGGTAGAGTTCTCGCGGCTTGAACCGTAGTCGGCTACATAGAGTCCGTAGTGAGCGATATTAGAATTCATGCCCTGGTTACCGGTAACACCATAGCTGGCGCGGATTTTCCAGTCGCGGAGCCAATCGGCCTTGATATGCTTTGAGAGACGATAACCGAGAGATACAGAGGGGAAAGTACCATACTGGTGATTCTTACCGAAACGGCTGGAACCGTCGTGACGTAATGTAAATGAAGCCAGCAGTTGGTCGTTCCAGTTATAGTCGATCTTGCCGAAGTAAGACATCAGCTTGTAACCGTCACCAGCACCGCGAACGGTCTGGATGCCAGTACCGGCACTGGGCCACATATAGTCGATTGTTTCCAAGGGATAGTTCACACGACGTCCGGCAAAGTCGATGCCATTGTCCTGATGAGCCTCCAGTCCGAGCAGGATATTGAGGTTGTGGTTCTCGGCGATATCAAAATTATACTGAGCAGTGTTCGACCATGTCCACTTTGTGCTGTGGGTCTGAGCCAGTTCACTGGCATTGGTGTCATTGTTGACAACGTCAGAGTGCCAGGTGTGAGTCAGTGCGCGGATGTAACTATTGGTATAGTCGATACCGAAGTTAGAACGGATCAGCAGTCCTTCGATGGGAGTGATGTCGGCATAGGCGTTGGCAAAGATGCGCCATTTCTTCAAACGGTTGTCCTTGTTATGATAGAGCTCGCGCATTGGGTTCTGGCGGTCCGACATACCACCTACAGGACCGGAGAATGTCTCGCCGTCAATCTCGTAAACGGGCAGCGTGGGCGCCATTTTCAGGGCGTTCTCCAGAGGTGCACAATCTACATGATTAGAATAAGAGAAGGCAGCATTCTCACCAATCGTCACAATCTTGTTGATTTTGTAACTGCTGTTGAAACGAGCTGAGAAGTTCTCGAAATCAGTATGCTTCAAGACACCGGTGGCCTTCTTATATCCGGCTGAGAAAAGCATGGTGGTTTTTTCTGAGGCCTTTGACAATGAAACGTCGTAGTTCTGAGTGACACCAGTGCGTCCAATCTGGTCAACCCAATCGGTATCGCTGAACGGCATGGTCTGCTTGGCATTCATATAACCATTGTAGAAACCACCGATATGATATGTATCCATCATACCGGTATTGGGGTTATAGACAGTGATAGGCTTACCACCCTCAACATTAAGTCCAAGACCATAGTTTGCGGCATAGTCCTCAGGATTCTTGCCGTCGTTGAGAGCAGCCTGTACAAGAGCAGTAGCATACTGCTGACTGTTGAGCAACTTCATCTTTTGTGTCATCCACGCTACAGAGATGGAAGCGTTGAAGTCGATGTTGATCTTGTCGCTCTTCTTACCTTTCTTGGTTGTGATAATAATCACACCATTGGCAGCGCGGCTACCATAGATAGAAGCCGAAGCAGCATCTTTCAATACTTGCATCGTCTCAATGTCGTTGGTGTTCAAACTGTTGAGCGAACCACTGTATGGCACACCGTCAACAATGAAGAGAGGAGCAGTACTTGATCCACCCATAGAACCGATACCACGGATTTGTACGTTGGCTTCGCCAGAGGGAGAGCCATTAGTGGTGATGGTCATGCCAGGTACTTTTCCCTGCAGAGAAGCCATGGGGTCGGTGGTGCTGGCCTTGAAGTCCTTTGTTTCAACAACGCCTACTGATCCGGTCAAGTCTGCCTTGCGTTGAACCTGATAACCAGTGATGACAACCTCGTTCAGTAGTTGGGCATCATCTTTCATTGTTACTGTCATCCCGTTCTGGGCTGGCATCTCAACAGTCTGGTAACCGATGTAGGAGAAGACAAGGGTCTTGCCTGCTTCAACCTTCAACTTAAAGTTACCATCGAAATCGGTAACGGTACCGTTAGTAGTACCTTTCTCCATGACGGTGGCACCGATGACGGGGCCCGTAGCGTCATTCACAGTTCCTGTGATCTCCTGTTGCGCGTACATTATAGTACATAGAAGCAGGGAGAGGAAACTCAGAGTGATTCTTTTCGTTTGTTTCATTGCTTGTTAAAAATTGGTTAGTACTCTTGTTAATTTGTGACGCAAAAGTACTACTAATAATAGTAGGTGGATAAAACAGATGTTTCATAGAACTAAAAAAATCGTTCAATGTAACATTTGTGTTAGACATTGAACGATTTTTATTAATTTTTCTTCAAGTCACCAGGTAATATGCCGAATTCGTCTTTGAAGCATTTGGTGAAATAGCTGGGGGCTGTGAATCCCACTTGATAGGCTATTTCACTGACGGAGAGGTCGGTGGTCTGAAGAAGTATCTTGCTACGGTTGAGGCGACTCAGACGGATGATATCGACTGGGGTTCGACCTGTCTGCTGCTTCACCTTTCGATAGAGTTGTACGCGACTGACTCCCATTTGGGCAGCCAGTTCCTCTACACCGAAATCACTGTTGCCTATCTGTTCCTGTACGTGCTGACGTAATAATTCCAGGAAGCGGGCATCGGCATCACCTTCTATCTGCTCTATCTCCTCGGGTGTTACCTCGGTGATTTGCGGTCTGGCCTCGGAGGCTTGGGGGGTGGTGTCTGAAGCCTGAGGGCTGATGTCTGAGGGTTGAGGCGTGAGCGGAGAGTTGACCACCATGGAGAATGCCTGGCGCTCCAAACGATGGCGACGGCGCATATTGGTGATGATGATAATCGCACTGATGGTAATGATGAAGATGATGACTTCCATAAGGATAGTGATGGCTCGTTGGGTGTCGAGTTCCATCAGATAGTTGTCAGCCTTCTCGTGCAGTTGATCGAGGTAGGCCGACTGGCGCATTATTTCCTCACTCTCCATCTGTAGAATGTATGCATTGTCATGGGTGACAAGTGCAGACTTCAGCAAATTCTCTTTCTTGTATGGTTTCTTTTCAAGAATTTCGAGTGCAAGTTGGATGAGCTTGTCGCCATGGGTGGGGTAGATGTAACTGGCTTCTAACAGGGAGTCGCGCACCAGTTGAATACCTCCATCCTTACCAGGCAGTCCGTCGATACCGCTGTAACGCGTAGTGCTGAATGTGGAGCGCCTAGAGCTGGCGAGGGCTTTACGAGCGCCCATCGCCATGCGGTCGTTCTGTCCGAAGACATAGTCGATGCCTTGTGCTGCCTGTTTTTGCCCTTCGGCAGTGTTCATCCACTCTTTCACGGCATTGACGGCACTTTGCTCCGTCCAGTCGCCCTGTAGTGTGGCCACAACCTCTATATCGGGATATTGAGACATGGCTTCGGCAAAGCCCTTGTGGCGGTCAATGGCCGGTGACGATCCTTTCAGTCCCATGATTTCTATCACGCGTCCATGCCCTTTCAACTGTTGGGCTATAAACTCTCCCAGGGTATGCCCCATTTCATGATTGTCTGCACCGATGAAGGCGGTGTATTTTTTTGTGTCGGTTTTTCGTTCAAACACAATGACAGGAACTCCTCTTTCAAAAGCGCGGTCAATGGCCGGTGAGATAGTTTTTACCTGGTTGGGGGCAACAATCAGTAAGTCGATGCCTGTTCCGAGCAGACTGTCGATTTGCTGCACTTGACGTTCATCGCTGTCATGGGCTGACGTAAAGCGCAGTTCCACGTTGCCATTGATATATGCCCCCATACGCAGCTCGGCATTTTGCTTCTCGCGCCAAATGTCCTGTGAACATTGGGAAACGCCGATCACAAATTCCGGCTCTTGCCTGCTGCAACTGGTAATAATCAGGAGCAGTGATAAAACAATAGTAGATTTTAGGTAATATTGCATAGTTGGTTAAATTGATTAGTTGCTTCGTGCCTTATGGTTGGCTTTCTCCCTCGACGTATTCTTCGAGGAACATGTGCTCTCCGTCGAAGACGGCGTAGGTGAACTGGGAAATCCAGTCGCCGAGAATCATCAGTCGGGTGTGGCGTTCGAGTTTGATGTCCAACTCGATGTGCCTATGACCGAAGATAAAGTAGTCGATGTTGGGGTGCTCTTCTATATAGTCTTTGGCAAAGAGCACAAGATGTTCCCGTTCTTCTCCCATATAGGTGGGTTCGTCGGTCTCTTTATGCTTGATGTAGCTGTGCTTTGCCCAGGTGAGTCCGAAACTGACACCCCATCGCGGATGGAGCGCCGAGAAGAGCCACTGGCACACTTTGTTATGAAAGATGGCACGAATGACTTTGAACGACTTGTTGGGGTCGCCCATGCCATCACCATGAGCCAGGAAGAACTCCTTGCCGTAAATCTCAGTAGTTTCGGGCTTTTTGTGCAGGATAACACCGCATTCCTTTTCCAGGTATTCGTAGGCCCAGATGTCGTGGTTGCCTGTGAAATAGTGCACCTCGACACCCATGTCAGTCAGTTCGGAGAGCTTGCCTAAAAAACGGGTGAATCCCTTGGGCACTACATATCGGTATTCATACCAGAAGTCGAACATATCGCCCAGCAGGTAGATGGCTGCAGCCTTCTCCTTAATGCTGTCGAGGAAACGCACCAATCTACGTTCCTGCATCCGTTGATGTGGGACAGCCAGCGATCCGAGATGGGCATCTGAAAGGAAATAGACGTTCTTCATCATTGACAATTGAGAATTAATCAAGTCCTAACTCGACACGAGCTTCTTCGCTCATCATACTCTGGTCCCAAGCAGGTTCGAAGACGAGATTGACATTGGCACCCTCGATGCCTTCGACGCTCTCTACCTTCGTGCGTACATCTTCTAATATAAAATCGGCAGCGGGACAATTGGGGGCTGTGAAGGTCATATCCAAGTCAACCGAAGCATCCTCCTGGACATCAATCTTATAGATCATGCCCAGGTCGTAGATGTTAACGGGAATCTCAGGATCATAGACCGTTTTCAGTACATCGACTATCCTTTCTTCCAACTTAGTTTTTTCTTCTTGTGTCATTTTCTTTGCACTATTTTTGTGCAAAGATACAAAAAAAACTCAATTGTCAATCATTAATTCGCAATTTTCAATAGCCAATTGTCAATTATCAATTATCAATTGTCAATTCTCAAAGCTCTCATGGCGTTGAGTACTGCAAGAACGGTGACACCGACATCGGCAAAGACTGCAAGCCACATGGTAGCGAGACCGAAGGTGGCAAGCAACAGAACGGCCACCTTCACGCCGATGGCAAAGTACACGTTCTGGTGGGCTATACTCAGCGTACGACGAGCGATGCGGATAGCGAGGGCAATCTTAGAGGGCTGGTCGTCCATGATGACAACATCTGCTGCTTCGATAGCTGCGTCGCTGCCCAGTCCTCCCATGGCAATTCCTATATCCGCACGGGCTAGTACAGGGGCGTCGTTGATGCCGTCGCCAACGAAGAGTGTCTGGCTATTAGCTGTTGACTGTTGGTTAGTGACGATTTCGTCCATGAATGTCACCTTGTCGGCAGGGAGGAGTTCAGCATGGTATTCGTCAATGTGGAGTTGCTTGGCCACGTGGTCTGCCACTTCCTTGCGGTCGCCTGTCAGCATGACGGTCTTCCCGACGCCCAGTGCCTTGAGTTGAGTAATGGCTTCGGCACTGTCGTCTTTGATTTTATCGTTGATGACGATATGTCCTGCATAGACGCCGTCGATGGCTACGTGGATGATAGTGCCCACATGATGGCAGTCGTGCCATTTGGCGCCAATGCTGTCCATCAGTTTCGTGTTACCTACAGCCACCCGATGTTCTTCAACACTGGCCACGATGCCATGTCCAGCTATTTCTTCTATGTCGGATATGCGACAGCCGTCGGTGGCTTCGTCGGGGAAGGCATCGCGCAGGGCAGCCCCGATGGGGTGGGTGGAGAAATGTTCGACATGGGCTGCCAGATGGAGCAATTGGTGTTCTGAACAAGTGTCGGGATGAACTGCCTCGACGGCAAATTGTCCATGGGTGAGCGTTCCTGTCTTGTCGAAGACGACGGTCTTTATCTTGGCAAGGATATCCATATAGTTGGCTCCCTTCACGAGTATGCCATGGCGCGAAGCACCGCCTATGCCCCCGAAGAAGGTGAGCGGTACACTGATAACCAATGCGCAGGGGCAGGAAACGACCAGGAACATCAGGGCACGGTAGAGCCAGGTGGGAAGTGAAGAGTGAAGAGTGGAGAGTGAAGAATTTGCTACCGCTATAAAGAGGGGAGGGAGGATGGCGATGGCAATGGCGGCACAGACTACAATGGGGGTGTAGATGCGGGCAAAGCGGGTGATGAAGGCCTCGCTCTGCGACTTGTGTTCGCTAGCATTCTCAACCAGTTCAATAATCTTGGAAACGGTGCTCTCTCCGAAATTCTTGGTGGTGCGTACACGGATAACTCCCGACAGGTTGATGCAGCCGGAAATGACCTCGTCATCGACAGTTACCTCGCGGGGCATTGATTCGCCTGTGAGTGCAATGGTGTTCAGGGATGAGGTGCCCTCAATCACTACACCGTCGAGCGGCACTTTCTCTCCGGGGCGGACCACAATGACAGAGCCGACTTCAACTTGATCAGGAGAGACTTTCTGGAGTTGAGCATCCCCACATGCTACATTGGCGTAGTCAGGACGGATGTCCATGAGGTGGGAGATACTTTCGCGACTTTTTCCTTCGGCATAGCCTTCAAAGAGTTCACCAACCTGAAAGAACAGCATAACGAAGACGGCTTCAGGAAACTGGTTCTCGGCGCCTGGGAGAAAACCGATGCAGAGGGCTCCAATGGTAGCTACTGACATCAGGAAATGTTCGTCGAAGGCATGACCATGGGCTATTCCCTCGGCAGCTTCTTTCAGCGTGTCGTGACCTATCACAAGGTAGGGTACGAGATAGACGAGAAGCAATTGCCATGTAGGCAACTGGAATTTGTGTTCGATGACGACAGCTAAGACCAACAGACTGGCACTGGCAAAAATCAGTGATAACTGGTGAATCAATCCATCGTGATGGTGTTCATGATGGTGTTCGTGATGATGCTCGTGCGCATTGGCACAGCACTTATCGTGATGATGTTCGTGTGACATACCTTTACTATTTATTTGTTTCTGAGTGCAAAGGTATGGAAAGAGTTCTGCAACTTAGTTGCAAATGGAGAAAAAGTGTCGATTTTTGCAACCCGATTGCAAGAAAGGCTTAAAGGCGCCCCTCTTCGTTATAACTGTAGTAGGCTCCGTCGGTAACGATGACGTGGTCCTGAAAAGAAATGCGCATGGTGTTACATGCTGCTCGCAGACTGTGAGTCAAATCGTCGTCCATCTTGCTGGGGCGCAGACTGCCTGAAGGGTGGTTGTGGCAGACGGCAAGGATGGTGGCCTTGGAGAGCAGCGCCTCGCTTAGGATGATACGGATATCAACGGCTACTTCGGTGATACCTCCATGGGATATGCGCACTTTTTTGATGAGTTTGTGATTCTGGTTCATCAGCAGGACCCAGAACTCCTCCACGTCCAGGTCTTGCATGATGGGATGCATGTGGTTATAGATGCGTGTTGCCGTACCGCAGTCGGGGCGCTCTTCAGCAGTTTCCCTTTGTCGGCGCTTTCCCAGTTCACAGGCAGCTAGGATGGTGATGGCTTTCGCTTCGCCGATGCCCTTGTAGCCACACAACTGATGAATGGACATTTTTCCAAGGGAATTGAGATTGTTGTTGCAGTCATTCAAGATGCGCTTCATTAGTTCAACGGCACTTTCGCCTGGTGAACCGGAACCTACAAGGATGGCCAGCAGTTCGGCATCACTCAATGCCTGAGGTCCCTTGTCACGTAGTTTTTCGCGTGGCTGGTCTTCTTCAGCCCAATGGGCTATCGTCAGTTTTTCAGACATTATGAATAGAAGTTTTTCTCGAAAGCGGTAAATTCGTCTTGTTTCAGGACACAACGCTTCCACCAACTCTCGATGAATCCGAATCCATAGCCCATCAGTTGGACAAAGGCTGCAGGAATACTTAAGAATCCTACTTTGATGCTTTTGTTCTGTATGGATGAATCAACACAGATAATCAGACTGTAAAATAAGATAGGTAGCCACGGGGCAGCACAAAGCCAAAACCAACGATGTACATCATCATAGTGCATCAAGACGCGCCCAACAGCTGAGATGAGTATAAGACCGATGACTCCGAGGGTAAAGACGGTGGGCAGGAGATGAACGAGTTTCAATGTGCCGGGATGGCGTTTCTCCAGATTGATACGGGCAATACCGCTGTTGTAAACCTGTCGGAAGAACTTGCGGAAGTCAGTGCGTCGCTTATGCCATACCCATGCATCAGGGAAAAGGCGCGGCTGATAGCCTGCCTCGACAATGCGATAGGAGAAGTCGATGTCCTCGCCGAAGCGCATCTTCGAGAAACCACCCAACTCCTGATAGACGTCGCGGCGGATGCCCATGTTGAACGAGCGGGGGTAGAACTTGTCGAGCTTTGCCTTGCCGCCACGGATGCCTCCGGTGGTGAAGAAGGAGGTCATCGAGTAGCTGATGGCTTTCTGCACGGGAGTGAACGACGGATGAGACGCATCAGGTCCTCCCCAGGCGACGATGTCAGATGACTGGTGGCTGATGGCTGAGTCGATAGCCTCCAGATAGCTCTCAGGCAGGACGACGTCGGAGTCGAGGATGATGACGTACCGGCCCTGTGCCCGCTCTACACCATAGTTGCGGCTCTGTCCGGGACCGCTGTTCTCCTTGTTGTAATAATGCAAATCAAGGATGCCTGCGTACTTGTCGCAAACATCCTTGCATGGTTTCTGTGAACCGTCCTCAACAATCACCACCTCAAAGTCTTTAAGTGTCTGAGAACAAAGGCTCTCAAGCAACTCGTCCACTTCGTCAGGGCGATTGAAAACAGGAACGATAATCGAATACTTCAATTGTCAATTGGAATTACTCCTTTACACGGTTCAAGTAGCTTCCGTCGCGGGTGTCAACCTGAATCAGGTCGCCCTCGTTGATGAAGAGGGGAACGCGAACCTCAACGCCGGTCTCCAGTGTAGCAGGCTTGGTGGCGTTGGTAGCGGTGTCACCCTTGATACCCGGCTCTGAGTGAGTAACGCGAAGATTGGTCTTCACGGGCATCTCAGCGAAGAGAACGGTGCCGTCGGTTGTGTCGCTGACTACTGATACAACGTCGCCCTCCTTCATATACTCATGACCGATAACGAGGTCGTTGGCAATGGGAATTTGCTCAAAAGTCTCCTGGTTCATGAAGATGCGGCCTTCCTGATCCTCATAGAGATACTGATAGTCGCGGTGCTCGATAACAACATCTTCCAGTTTTTCACCAATGTTGTAGCGACGCTCCAAAACGCGTCCGTCAGTAACGTTCTTCAACTTGATGTTCATAATGGTGTTACCCTTACCTGGTTTACGATGCTGGAAATCGATGCAAACCCAAATGGCACCATCCATACGGATAGCGGTACCTTTCTTAATGTCTTGTGAATTAATCATATAAAATAGCTATTTTGATATATAAAATTCGTTTTGCGGGTGCAAAGGTACGAAAAAAAGTGAAAAGTGAAAAGTGAAAAGTGAAAAATTTGCTCAGAAACTTGCATAATTCGAATTTTATGTGTAATTTTGCACCCCGATTCATGGAATAATAACAATAAAAAAGATAATAAGCAATGAAAAGAACATTTCAGCCACACAATCGCCGCCGCGTGAATAAGCATGGCTTCCGCGAGCGCATGGCAACAAAGAATGGACGTCGCGTACTGGCTTCTCGCCGTGCTAAGGGACGTAAGAAGTTAACAGTATCTAGCGAGAACCACGGAAAGTAATATCCGTCCATCGAAGAGAAAGAGAAAAGAAATGTCGGGAGTAGACTTCATGTCAGCTCTCGATTTTTTTTGTATATAATTTGGCATTATCGAGAATTCTTTGTACTTTTGCCGTTTAGATAGTGGAGTATTATATATAAATAATGAACGTGAAGGAATTCATGAGCAAGATAATGAGCAAGGTTGGCGGCTTTTACGTAATTCTCAACCTGTTGGGTATGGCCCTCGTTGTGGTGGTGCTATGCCTGATAGTGAAATTCGGTCTGGCTGTCTATACGCATCATGGCGAAGGTATAGCCGTTCCGGATTTGAAGGGTATGTCTTACCATAAGGCACGACTGTTGTTGGAGGAGAACCAATTGAATATCGTGGTCAGTGACTCAGGTTTTGTCAAGACGATGCCTGCAGACTGTATCTTAGCCCAGACACCCGGTTTTGGTTCCAAGGTGAAGTCGGGACATACTATCTATGTGACCGTTAACTCCCCCTCATCGCCTACATTCGCCATTCCTGATATTGTGGATAATTCCAGTTTCCGTGAGGCCGAGGCCAAACTGATGGCTATGGGCTTCCGACTGACAGAACCGCAAAAGGTGGTGGGCGAGAAAGACTGGGTGTATGGTATCATCTGTCGAGGCAGACGCGTGTCGAATGGCGATCGTGTTCCTATTGACTATCCGCTGACACTGATGATTGGTACAGGAACCTATGATGAGGAAGATGCAGCCCTGAATGAGTTTGTTGAACCTACTTATGAAGCAGACCCTACTGAGGGCATGCATGAGCAGCCGACTAATCCTGCAACAGGAACTCATGAAGTAGATGAATTTGTGGAAGTGAAGGCCCCATGACGGAAGAATTGGACGATTTGGTCTTGTTGGAAGACGTTGACGGTGAACAGGGTGAACTCTACGAGCACCTTCGGATGGAGGTGGATCGTGGACAGGTGCCTGTGCGTATCGACAAGTACATGTCGGAACACGTGCAGCATTCCTCACGCAATCGTATCCAGAAGGCTGCCGATGCCGGATTCATCCAAGTCAATGGTACTCCCGTCAAGAGTAACTATAAGGTACGCCCAGGCGATGTCATCACCCTGATGCTTGACCGCCCTCATTACGACACCACGATAGAGCCGGAGGATATTCCCTTGGATATTGTCTATGAAGACGACCAGCTGATGGTTATCAACAAACCGGCAGGTATGGTGGTGCATCCGGGATGTGGTAATTTTCATGGTACACTGGTCAATGCCATCGCGTGGCATTTACGCGATTTGCCTTCCTACGATCCTAACGACCCTTCTGTGGGACTCGTTCATCGCATAGACAAGGACACTAGTGGTCTCTTGGTCATTGCCAAGACCCCAGAGGCAAAGACAGAACTCGGTGCACAGTTCTTCAACCATGATACGCATCGCAGTTATAATGCACTGGTATGGGGTAATTTCAGCGAGGAAACGGGACGTATTGAAGGCAATATAGGGCGCGACCCTAAAGACCGACTTCGTATGGCAGTTTTCCCTCCTGGCTCTGAAACGGGCAAGAGTGCTGTGACACACTATCGGGTGTTGGAGCGCTTCGGGTATGTAACACTGGTGGAGTGCCGCTTGGAAACAGGGCGCACCCATCAGATCAGGGCTCACATGAAACATATCGGGCACCCGCTCTTCGGCGACGAGCGTTATGGGGGGACTGAAATACTGAGGGGAGAGCGTACAGCTTCCTACAAGGCATATATACAGAATTGTTTTAAACTCTGTCCCCGTCAGGCACTTCATGCCCGTACGCTGGGGTTTGTTCATCCCGTCACTGGTCAGCAGATGGACTTTACGTCCGATTTGGCCAGCGATATGGAGGCACTGTTAGATAAATGGAGAAAATATTTTAAAAGTAATAATACATGATGAAAAATTTAAAACGTGTCATTGCCATCGTTTGTGGTGGCGATTCTTCCGAGCACGATGTCTCATTGCGCTCAGCTCAAGGTCTTTATTCCTTCTTTGATAAGGAGAGGTATGATGTCTATATTGTGGATGTCAAAGGACAGAAATGGAACGTTGAACTGCATGACGGTACAACAGCTCCCATCGATCGTAACGATTTCTCGTTTGTAGAGAACGGCAAGGCAAAGCGCTTCGACTATGCCTATATCACCATTCATGGCACTCCTGGCGAAAACGGTATCATGCAGGGCTATTTCGACTTGGTGGGTGTTCCTTACAGCACCAGTGGTGTATTGGTAGAGGCTATGACTTTCGATAAGTTCGTTCTCAACCAGTATCTGCGTGCCTATGGTATTCTGGTGGCCGATTCGCTGCTGATTCGTAAGGGCTACGAGGAAGTGGTGAGCGACGACGAGGTGGAACAGCGCATCGGTATGCCTTGTTTCGTGAAACCGGCTACTGACGGTTCTTCATTCGGAGTGTCGAAGGTGAAGGAGGTCGATCAGTTAGCACCGGCTATCCGTAAGGCTATGCTGGAGAGTCCGGAAGTGATGGTCGAGCAATACCTGAAGGGTACTGAGATTACGATGGGTATCTATAAGACGAGGGAGAAGTCAGTGCCTTTCCCCATCACCGAAGTGGTAACCCAGAACGAGTTCTTCGACTATAATGCCAAGTATAATGGACAGGTGCAGGAGATTACACCAGCCCGTATCTCTGAAAATTTGGCGCGTCGTGTGCGCGAGATAACCAGTCATATCTATGATATTCTGCATTGCAACGGTATCATCCGCATCGACTACATCATTTCTCCTGAGGGCAAGATTTACATGCTGGAGGTTAACACCACACCGGGTATGACTCCCACCAGCTTTATCCCTCAGCAAGTCAAGGCTGCCGGCCTTAGCATGACTGACGTCCTGACGGATATTGTAGAAAACCAGTTTTCTTAATTGAGAATTGAGAATGGAGAATTGAGAAGTGAAGAGAGAAAAGTGAAAAGAGAAAAGTGAAGAATGAAGAGTGAAGACGAAAAATTTGCTGCCGCTGTGGAGGATTTCTCCGAAATCCGACCATATGAGCAGGGGGAGATGAAAGAGGCGTTTGAGGAACTGATCAATGACAGGCAGTTCTCGACGCTACTCAAGGGGTTTGTGCCCTGGTTGCCGAAATCCATGCGCAACGGACTGCTGCGACTGGCATTTACAGGAGTGAAGACACCACTTGACTTCCAGATTCGGTTTATGAAACCAGTGGTCAACTACATCGTGCGCAAACATACCGATGGTCTCACTTTTGACGACTCTCAACTCTCAACGCTCCACTCTCAACCCAGATACACCTTCGTCTCGAACCATCGTGACATCGTGCTCGACTCTGCCTTCCTCGACGTGCTGCTCCATAAAAATGGCTATCCTACAACAGTGGAAATAGGTATTGGTGACAACCTGCTCATCTATCCCTGGATTAAGCGATTGGTGCGCATGAACAAAGCCTTTACGGTGCGTCGTGGTCTCACTGCCCATGAGATGATGAAAAGCAGTCAGTTGATGAGTCGTTACATCCACTATGCCGTCACACAGAAGAAGGAGAACATCTGGATTGCCCAACGGGAGGGTAGGGCAAAGGACTCTGACGACCGCACCCAGGAGTCGGTATTGAAAATGTTGGCTATGGGCGGTTCGTTGCAGGAACTCAATATCGTGCCACTTACCATCAGCTACGAATATGACCCATGTGACTATCTGAAGGCGCAGGAGTTTCAGCAGAAACGTGACAATCCCGCCTTCAAGAAGAGCAAACAAGATGACCTCGACAATATGAAGACAGGCATTCTTGGTTATAAGGGTCGCGTGCATTATCATTGTGGCACCCCCATTAATCAATGGATTGACGAACTGAAGGACCTGCCGAAGAACGAGTTCTTCAAGGCTGTCGCTCAGCGGATGGACAAGGAAATTCATAGCCACTACCGCCTCTATCCCTGCAACTATATTGCCTTGGATATGCTAAAGAAGGACTCCCCCAAAGGCTTGCAAGGTAATCATAAATCTCAATTCTACACTGAGGCCGACGTTCAGCGCTTCGAGGAATATCTGGCAGGCCAGCTGGCAAAAATCAACATCCCCAACAAGGACGAGACTTTCCTGCGTGAGAGAATGCTGACCATGTATGCCAACCCACTTCGTAATTATCTTGTTGCCCATGAAACGGATTCTTAAGGTAATCACCATTCTCATTTGTCAATTGTCAATTGTCAATTTGTCGAGTTGCACTACCGATAGTTATGACAAGGGACAGGGTAAGTATTCGCTGATGCAGGCTGAACTGGTTGATATGACCATCAATGCCGATAAGCAGGGCACCGCCTTCGTGACGGATGCAGATGAACGTTTTTCGCTCACTCCTGTAGTCACTGCTTCGTGGATTCAGACGGCTGACACCACCTATCGTGCCATGCTGTATTTCAATGTGCTGAGTGGCAATACTGCCGAGCCTGTTTCCGTAGGAACAGTTCCGACGCTACGAGCCCGAGAACATTGGAAAATTGACGACCCCAAGGAAGACCCCATTGGCTTGGAGAGTGCTTGGCTGGGCAAGAACGGGAAGTATCTCAATTTAGGTATCTTGCTGAAAACAGGTCAGGTGGATGGTGAAGACGGTGTTCACACCATTGGTTTAGCCCAAGACACTATCCTCGTGAATACTGACGGTACCCGTACTGCCAAGTTCCGTTTCCTCCACGATCAGGCAGGTGTCCCCGAATACTACACCAATCGCCGCTTCGTCAGCATCCTCCTTCCCGATACCGTAGTGCTGGATACTATCCGCCTCACTATCCCTACCTATAATGGTAAGACAGAGCGCGTGTTCCTGCCTTGAGAAAGTGAAAATAGATATTATTCTCTGGATATTTGAAGCTTCGTAGATAATTCCTTGGTTTTAGGAATTAGATAGGCTGCAACCCATGGTTCCATAACAGTAGTATAGTTGCGTTCTATGATGATAGACATTATCCATGTATTTTTCTCTTTTGATAGGGTAGAAGAAAAATGACTGATGCCACTGTTTTCTGTGCCATGGACCAGTAAAACGGTATATCTGCTGAAGTCCACTTTAGGGAATTGGCTTTTGTCTTCTACTATCTGCAATAATTCGTCTTCGCTGTTTACAACGGCTATTTCCTCAGCAGGCGATAATATAGTACATGAGGATTGAACGTCTAACTGCTTGCCAACAACTTCATTGTCTGACTTTTCACAAGAACTTAAACTTACGATAAACAATAATGATAATACAAAATACTTCATATATGTATTAATTTAATGTTATTCCTAGTGCAAAGATACATCTTTTATTATAAAGAAATCAAGGGAAAGATTCTGTTTAACCCTTTTTTAAGGAGATTAAAACAGAATCTATATTAATAAAATATGTCAATTGGTTAATGTCTGTTGGGCAGCTAAGACAGCGGCTTCTGCGTTAACCAATCCATATCCCATCTCATTATTCCAAGTTCCATTCGGCCTGTTAACATTTGTATTATATGAATATCCGCCTACTTTACGGGCTGTACTTTCAATGATATCTGAAACCTGAGAATTAGTTAAATTTGGATTTATAGACAAGATTAAGGAAGCAATTGCTGAAACATGAGGACATGCTGCGGATGTTCCTTCAAATACTAAGTTATATTCAGTGGATGTATAGCCACTATTTCCAAGTAAATCCGTTGTTGGTATATTAACTCCAGGAGCCACAACATCAAGTTCTGAACCATAATTGCTAAATGAAGCGCGATATCCTTGCATATTCATAGCCCCAACAACAATTAAATTGTCATTACAGTTCGCAGGAAAAGAAACATTTGTATTATCGTTCCCAGAAGCGAACACGATGATGGTGCCTTTTCCATTTCTTCCCCAATTTTGATGATAATTAATAACATCTTCTATTAAAGAACTTGTTAGACTGTTTCCACCCCATGAACAACTTACAACATCTGATGAGTAAATGGCAATGTACAGATCCGAAGCTAGGTCTTGGGCAATATTAGGACGTTCCGTCAAAGGGTCAGAATAACTTGTTACGTTTGACGAGGATGCTATTCCTACTATTCCAATGTTGTTGTTCTTTTTAGCTGCAATTATACCTGCACAAGCAGTCCCGTGTGCACCATAAATACCTCCGCCATACCATGAATTCGCATATGCGTCATAGCCTGTTGGTATAAAGGGTAAATCAGGATGCAGACTTTCCACTCCTTGATCTATTAATCCTATATTAACTCCACTTCCTGTCGAATACGAACTTGCGTTTTCCCAATTGATAGAGTAATATCCGTACAAATTCCATTGATTTGAATAATATTGATCATTGGGGGTAGTTAATACTCCTTGACTTAATTCAACCATAATGTCAGGTTCTGCGATATCAAAAAGTCCACTTTCATAAAAAGTATTTGCCATCTTAACAGCATTCCCTGATGAGCTGTCGTAACAAGCAAGTGTAAACCATAATGGAAGTTTTTTGTTCCTTCCAAGTATTTCAACTTTATGTTCATTTGCTATTTGTTTAAGTAATTTAATGTCTTTTTCATTTTTTAATTTGACATAAAACAAATTTGAAATTCCGATTTTATTGTTCCCTATCGAAGAGATGTAATAGGGCGAATAGTAAGTAATAATCCCCTTTCCTTTAAGTTCTTTAATTTGTTTTTCATCAAAATCTTCAATTATTGCCCAGTTGTAGTCATTTGCGTGCGTATCGGTTGTTACTTTTTCAAGACCCATTATAACAGAATTCTCACACCCTGAAACTTTAGTATTCTTAAAATCAAGCTTCTCCTTTTGGTATGAGTGATATAAGATGAAAAATTTACCATTTGTAGGTGATATGGAAATTTTTTTTCCATGATACCAATAATAACTGTCGTTGATAACGAGAGAAGAAAGAATACTATTATTTATTGGCATAGCATTAATATTTAAATTCGTCTTTTCTGATTCCAAGATATCAGAACAGCCCCAAAGAAATAGTGTTACAAAGAATGTAACCAGAGTAGTTGATAGATACTTTTTCATTATAATAAGATATTTAATAAATAATACAATGATTATTCCAACCAATTTTATAGTTCGATTTCTCCTTCGAAAATCCAATTTCCAAAAATTAGTTGAATCGTGTATTCTCCTAAAAGCGTGTTAGGCATTTCAATGGATGTTGCACCTGCAGGTATCACCATCGATACGACAACACCATTCTCATCTAAAAGCTGAATAGTAAAATCCTCTTCAAATGCACTGAAGCTAAGAGTGTACCCTTCTAAAAGAAATGGAGGTATCTGAACAGGTGAACGATGACCACCTAATGTGTTATTAGGATTGTTATATCTCCAGGTCAAGTTAATCCACCCATCTGCATAAGTACTCAGTGAGAAAGTTAATAAACAGAATAAATAAAACCATTTTTTCATCATAATTTGATACAGTTAAAAGATTCTACTGCAAAATTATGATAATTTGCGATCTCTATATAATATAATGATTACACTTTTTACACTTGATTTTAATATCTGAAAGGTAACTGACTGATTAATTACAACTTGGGCCTCCTTTTACATTTTTTACTATACAACATCTATAGACGTCTTAGATTCGCTTCTAAACCTTGTGCACCTTTATCATGAAATAATTTCATGTTTATGGTACTACGAATGTTGGTGATGCGTTGAGGGGTTGCCCCTAATAAGACAACCATCTCAGATGGGATAAACCTTAACTTGCTAAGAATACAGACGAGGACTTCTTTATCACTCAATTCTTTATGATGTGCAATCAGGTGGTAGAAGTCTGGAAGGTATTTTGAAACAGTTTCCTTCAAATCGTTCCATTCGCCACTTGTTGCCATATGTGCCTTGCTTGCTGACTTATGTAAATGGCGGATAATATGGCTATCAAGCAATGCTTGCTCAATGTTCCACTTCTCTGGACTAGTTTTGTCTGACTGGTAAACAGACAATATCTGTTTAAGATTCTCTATTTCTTTCTGTTTTTCTATCTGATACTTTTCAAAACCGCCTTTTAGAGATGTCAATTCCGCTAATGACTGGCTGTATTGTGATAGTAATTCTGCATATTTGGAATTGACTCTTACTATTTCATTGATATTCTTTCTTTTTTGCGATTTAACATAATCGTAAATAAAGTAGCCAACAATGATAACTACTATGACAATCATGTATAGGAAGGTCTTTAATCGCTCAGCTTCTCTCTCCTTGATTGTTGAAAGACGTTGCTGCTCATTGTAATCATATAATGCTTGCATCTTTACAATCTCCTGAGAGGAACTCTTTAGACTAACAGAGTCGTTTGCTTCAGCGAAAAGGAAAGCATATTTCATTACAGAATCCGATTGTCCAAGAGTCTTGTAAGTTCTAGCCAGTCCCTCATAGGCTGCTTGCAGATTCTCTATCTGCGGATATTGTAATAGTTTCCTGTAATAGTATAGGGCGGAATCATTTTGAGTAACATTTTCATAGTATAAACCTTTGTAAAAATAGTAGAATTCGTGCCCAGAAGTAGCACTATCCTTGATAATCCAACCTGAGTAATTCTCAAATTGCATCATCGCCTTTTGGGCTTCATCTAATCTTTTTTGTCGAAGATAGATATCTATTGCAACAGGCAAAACTCCTGCTGCTAAATCTTTGCGGCCAATTTTAAGATATTCATTGACTGCGGTTTGGTTTATCAACAGAGCGGAATCCATTTTGTTCATCATATGATAAGATCCTGCCAGATAAGCATAATAATTGATTGCAGTTATGGTATCATGTGATTTCAACGCAAGGCGAACAGCCTCCTTCTCTGCCTCTATTTCTAATTGTGGAGCACGTTGTTTATTAAAAAGGTCTGCTATTTGCGCATAAATATTACTAAGAATACGCACATCTTCCATCTCTGTGGTATCTGCATATTTTATGGCTTTTCGATAATAATCCAATGCAATGGGAGAATTCCCCTTGTCTCTATGAACGCACCCCATCATATAGCTCGCCATCATCTTATCTGCTTGGCTACCGTGCGACTCATAGTAGTCTAGCACAGTATCCATGATGGTCACAGTATCCAAAGGGATGAATAACCTGTTCAACTCCTGAACCCTTTGCAATTCATACTGCATTCGACGTTTCGTTTCTTGGTTTACAACACATGAAACGACCAACATTATTGAAACTATGCTATACAAAAACCGTTTCATTTTAGCTATTAGTTCATAGCTTATTTCAGCTTGATATTACCGTTGGAGTCGATAGTGGCTTCGCTATGTGGCACGTCGGTTTTGGTGAGGTTCATTATTTCGTGGGCTACGCTTTGTTTGGAGTCTTTGCGTGGACCGATGCCTTTCTGCTGGAGGAAGGAGTGAATCTTACCACTGAGGAAACGGCCTTGTTTGTCGATGCTGATGACAACTACTGGCGAATAGGCGGAGATGCCTGCCAGACTCATACCGTAAGGTGTGCAGAAATTGCCAAGGCTGTAGGCAATGAAGCGGCCTTTATAGACTTCGGTGGCACGAACGACGTGGGGACCGTGTCCGTAAACAATGTCAGCACCATTGTCAATGCAGAAATGGGCAAACTCACGCAGACTGCCACGGTCCTCGCCCAGGAAGCTCTCTGCACCTTGTGGCAGGTGGTTCTTAGAACGACCCTCGGCACCTCCGTGGAAGGAGACGATGATGACGTCGGACTTCTTCTTCAAATCGTCGAGGATGCGCTTAACAGTCTGTAAGTCGCGGTGCTTCAACGTGTATTGGTTATGACCAAAGGCACAAAGTCCGAACTTGATGCCATTGCGAACGACAACGGCAGACTCTACGTGTCCCTTGATACCGGCATACTTGATGCCCTGCAGGTTCAGCTGTTTCTCTGTGGAGGCAATGCCTTCGGCTCCGAAATCGTTGGCATGGTTGTTGGCCATGCTGAGGAAGTCGTAACCCGCATCCTTCAGCAGATGCGAAAAGCTGGTAGGGGTACGGAAGGCATAGCTGTTAGGACCTCCGCTCTTGGTGCTCTTGCCCCCATCGAGCAGTGTGCCCTCCAGATTGCCAACTGTAGTGGTGGCTTGCTGCAGGAATGGCTTGACGTCGCGGAATATCTCTTCACCATTTTTTGGAGGTAGTGAAATGCCAGGATAGGTGGTGCCCATCATGATGTCGCCCGTCATAGCAACGGTGATGGAGTCGGCAGAATGAGAAAAGCAGGCCATGCTATAGCCTGCTAATATGGTCAGAATAAAAGTTCTTGCTTTCATCTTTATGTTTTTATTTAGCTACTCGGCGCACACCGATATAGCGGCGGTTATAGTTTCCATCGTTAGAGTGGCTGATCTTCACGCCTCCCTTAGTGCTGGCATGGATAAACGTAAAGGTATCGGTGATGGGGTCGAAGTCCATCACAATGCCTACGTGGCCTACACTGCGACCTGAGTGCGGGCTGGTGAAGAACACCAAATCGCCAGGCTGCATCTCGTCACGACGAATGGGGATGTTGCGTGCATACTGGTCGCGCGACGAATTGCCGATGGCAATGTTGTTCTGACCATATACATAGCTAGTGAATCCTGAACAGTCGAAGGCATAGGGACCCTTGCTGCCTAAGCGGTAGCGGGTGCCGATGAATGAAGTGGCCTGACTGAGAATATCGTCGGTAGAAGCGAAACTGATGTTGGTGTCATAGCCATCAGCATAGAGGAAGTCGAAATTGTCGATTTCTTCGTAAACAGTTTCTGTACGCTGTATTTTCTTTGCTCTTTTTTTCTTGCCCTTGGCTAATGCGACATCCACGGAGGAAAGAAGCATCAGTAAGATGCAAAACATAATTTTCTGTTTCATTTAGATAAAAAATGGAAGGCGGCTCTGGGCCGCCCTTATGGTTTGTTAATTATATCTGAGAATCTGTCCTGGACGGATTCGTGTTGTTGACTTGATATGGTTCAACTTGCAGATAGCACTCACTGTCATACCACGCTTGCGGGCAATAGAAGAAAGTGTCTCACCCTTTGCCACTTTGTGGAAACGGGTAGAGTGGGCCTTCACACTCTTGCTGCTTGCGGGCTGTACAGAAGCATAGCTCTGCTGTGGGATGTCCAAGTCGCCATTTACTGCCACGCCACCAACACCACGTACACGGGTAGCCTCGGCAGACTCGCGATTGTAGGTTGACTTGCGGAAGACATAATAATCGTTGACAACATCCTGGTTCTTGAAGTCGAACATCAGTGCAGGATTCAGCGCGATACCACAGAGACGGGTCTCGAAGTGCAGGTGTGAACCAGTGCTTCGGCCAGTGTTACCGCCCAGTCCAATAGGATCACCGGCGCGAACCTCCTGATCCTCGGTTACCAACTGCTTAGACATGTGGCCGTAAATAGTCTCCAAACCATTGTAGTGGCGGATGACGACATACTTACCATATCCACGTCCTTCATATCTTACGATACGTACCTTACCACTGAAGGCGGCACGGATGGTATCACCAATATATACCTTGATGTCAAGACCTTTGTGCTGGCGTCCCCAACGGGCACCGAAGTTGCTGGTCAGCACACGGCTGGTGGTAGGCATGCAGAAATTTCTCAAGTCGATACGGAAGGTATCGGGGAGTACAGATGCCTTATGTGCATAACGATTGTTCCAGTCGTTATAGAGGTCGGCTGCTGGAGACTCGTAGCTCTCAGCTTGAATTAATCTGTGGAGGGCCATGCTGTCAACCGCTTTCATCTTGCGGTCGATGGGAGCTTGATTTGCTAACAAATCCTGTCCCATAGCAGGGATAGTAATTAGGGTTGTAACTAGGGTTGCTAAAATGTTCTTAAATTGTCTTTTAGTAAGCATAAGTTATTTTATTTTCTATTTCAGGATAGTTCTGATTATTTTTTGTCGCTGCAAAGGTAATAAAAATAAATCAAGAAAACCTCAAAATACGCTTTGCGTTAACAATAATTGTGTGTTATTTAACACTTTAGCTATGAAATTGCAGCCCAATTAACGTTTGTCTTTCGTAATTGACGGAGTCTGTTCCAGAGCATGTTGTACTTGTCGGAATGGCATTCCGGGTCTTCATCGATGATGGCTTGTGCCTCGTCGCGAGCTAGCTGAACCAGCTGTCCGTCGCGTGCGATATCGGCAATTTTTAAATCGAAAGCCATACCACTTTGCTGGGTACCTTCCAAGTCGCCAGGCCCCCTTAGTTTCAGGTCGGCTTCGGCAATACGGAAACCGTCGTTGGTCTCACACATAATGTCAATACGCTTGCGGGTGTCTTCGCTCATTTGGTGGTTAGTGACCAGGATGCAGTAACTCTGGTCGGCACCCCGACCTACGCGTCCTCTCAACTGGTGCAACTGGCTGAGTCCGAAACGCTGAGCTTCGAGAATCACCATCACCGAGGCATTAGGGACGTTAACCCCCACTTCAATCACCGTTGTGGCCACCAGCATCTGGGTTTCGCCCTTGACAAAACGTTGCATCTCCTCCTCCTTGTCCTTGGGTTTCATCTTCCCATGCACCTTACTGAGACGGAATTCGGGGAACACCTGTCTGAGGACTTCGAATCCGTCCTCCAGGTTTTTAAGGTCAATTTTCTCGCTCTCCTCAATGAGGGGAAAGACGATATAGACCTGTCGTCCCTGTTGAATCTGTTTGCGTAATCCGTCGTAGAGCGAGGGCATGGAACGGTCGAAGACGTGGGTGGTGACAACGGGCTTTCGACCAGGCGGCAGTTCGTCTATCACACTCACATCCAAGTCGCCATAGAGGGTCATGGCAAGGGTGCGAGGAATGGGTGTAGCCGTCATGACGAGGACATGAGGCGGATTAGTGTTCTTGGTCCATAGCTTGGCGCGCTGGGCCACACCGAAGCGGTGCTGTTCGTCAACCACCACCATGCCAAGGTTGGCAAACTGGACGGTGTCCTCGATGACGGCATGGGTGCCCACGAGAATCTGCACACTGCCATCCAGCAGTCCGTCCAGCACGGTCTGGCGTTTCTTGCCCTTGACGATGCCTGTCAGCAATTCCACACGGATGTTCATGCCGTTCAGAAAACCTTGAATGGTTTGCAGGTGCTGCTCTGCCAGTATCTCGGTAGGTGCCATGATGCAGGCCTGATAGCCATTGTCGAGTGCTATCAGCATCGACATCAGGGCGACCAGTGTTTTGCCGGACCCTACGTCACCTTGCAGCAGTCGGTTCATCTGCTTGCCCGACCCTGTGTCCTTTCTTATTTCGCGGATGACGCGTTTCTGTGCCTCCGTCAGCGAGAAGGGCAGGTAATGGTGGAAGAAAGTATTGAAATAATCACCCACATGCGAGAAGACATACCCTCGGTATTTTCGTCGATGGTCGCTGGCATAGCGCAGGATGTTCAGTTGAACATAGAAAAGCTCTTCGAACTTCAGTCTGGTTCGCGCCTTCTCCAGTTCTTTGGCATCCAGGGGATAGTGAATCTTGCGCAGGGCTTCGTCGCGGCTCATCAGATGCAGACGGCTGGTGATGAAGTCGGGAATGGTTTCGGCAATAGGGTCTTTGATAATGTCGATGAGTGACTTGGTCAGTCGTTCTATGGCGCGTGAATTGAGGCCACTCTTCTTCATCTTCTCCGTCGTGTTATAATAGGGTTGCATACCCATGGCCGAGAGTTCCAGCTTGTCGGCAGCATCAATATCTGGATGGGTAACGTTAATGCGTCCGTTAAAGACGTTAGGTCGTCCGAAGATAACGTATTCCGTACCTATTTTATAGCTCTGCTTGGCATATTTCCCCCCATTGAACCATGTCAGGTCCATCACCTTCCCTGTACCATCGGTGAAATGAGCCACCACCCGTTCTTTGCGGGCACTCATCTTGAAGGTCTCGAAACTGAGGATATGGCCCTTCACCTGTACGAAGGGCATGTCGCCGTTCAGTTCGCCAATGTCGTAGAGCCTGCTTCGGTCAACATGTTTGTAGGGGTAATACTGCAACAAATCGCCGAACGTCTCAATGCCCAGTTCCTGGCTGAGCATTTTTTTGCGATTGGGGCCGACCCCAGGCAGATATTGGATGTCTTGTTGCAGTATGTCAATCATTGTTAGCAAAGACTACAGGACTGTGGGTTTCTCCTTTTTCAAGAGCGCCTCGGCAACAGTCATGTCGTAGGGGGTGGTTATCTTGATGTTCTCGCGATTGCCTTCGACGAGGGTGATGTCGAAACCAAAGGCTTCTACCACGCTGGCGTCGTCGGTGAAATGGTCGTTGTAGGGCTGGCGATTGGCTGCCTTCAGCAGTTGGATGTCGAAGGTCTGTGGTGTCTGCACCAGTCGGTACTCGTCACGGGGTACGGTGTTTGAAGTTTGATGTTTGATGTGGCGCAGTGTTTCCACAACGGGGATGACTGGGATGACGGCTTTCTTCTCACGAGCTGTCTCATAGCAGTTGCGGATGACGTCGATACTGGGGAAGGGGCGCACACCATCGTGTACACCAACCACTCCCTGTGCATCGTCAGGCACAAGTGCTAGTCCGTTCTGCACAGAGTGGAAGCGTGTTTCTCCTCCGTTCGCCAACTGATACTCCACCTTGAAGTGATATTCCTTGCAGAGTTCTTGCCAATAGTCCTGTTGGGCTTTTGGCAGTACGAGGATTATCTGCAGGTCGGCTGAATACTCACGGAACCGCTCCAGTGTCCGCATCAAGATAGGCCGTCCGCCTATAGGCAGGAATTGCTTGGGAATCTCCCCTCCCATTCGCAATCCCTTCCCCCCTGCTACGATAATAACATAATATTTCATTATTTCTTAGCCATCAGGTGTTTGAAGCGCATGCCTTCGGCAATCTTGTCGGCTTCTTGCGGAGAGGTCAGCTGACCTAACAGGTCGTAGGCGAAGGGGAATGCGGCTGCAGGCCCCTCACCAGTGGTGACATTGCCATCAATGGTGATGAGAGTTCCAGTATAAGTGGCACCCTCCAAAGCCTGCTCAAAACCTGGATAGCAGGTAGCGCGCTTACCTTCGAGAATACCCAATGGTGCCAGTACCACAGCAGGCGAAGCACAGATGGCTGCAACTTTCTTGCCAGCAGCAAAATGGTCAACAATAGCCTTGCACACCCCTTTGTGGGCATATAGATTAGAGGCACCAGGCATACCACCAGGAAGGAACAGCAGGTCGGCATCAGAGAAATCGCACTGCTCGAACATCATGTCGGCTTCAATATTCACCCCATGGGCTGTTTGTACCAAGGGGAAGTCAGTGGTGCTGACAGTAACCACATCCAAACCACCACGACGCCATACGTCAATGGGAATCAGCGCCTCGACATCCTCGAAGCCGTCTGCTAAGAACACATATACCTTTTTCATTTGCAATTGGAGGATTTTCGGTTTACTATTTATTTTAATGCTTGTAAGTATTGTCTGATGGTCTCCTTGAGTCCCATATACAGGGCATCGCAGATGATGGCATGGCCAATGCTGACTTCGTCGGTCCAGGGAATCATCTCATGGAAGTAGTGAAGATTCTCAAGCGAGAGGTCGTGACCGGCATTCAAGCCCAATCCCAACTTCCTTGCCTCCTCGGCAGCAGCGATGAACGGGGCAATGGCAGCTTCGCGATTAGTGGCGTAGTTGGAGGCATAAGGCTCCGTGTACAGCTCTACACGATCGGCACCACATGCCTTGGCACCTTCCACCATCTTAGGGTTGGGATCTACAAAGATGCTGGTGCGAATGCCGGCATCCTTGAACGTCTTGCAGATATCTGTCAGGAACGTCTTGTTCTCAATGGTGTCCCATCCGTGGTTACTCGTTATCTGGTCGTGCCCGTCCGGAACCAGCGTCACCTGTTTAGGAATCACTTCCAGTACCAGTTTGACAAACGAATCGATGGGATTCCCTTCGATATTGAACTCGGTGGTGATGAGCGGACGTAAGTCACGCACATCCTGATAGCGGATGTGGCGCTCGTCAGGGCGTGGGTGAACCGTAATGCCCTGAGCACCAAACTGTTCACAGTCTTGAGCAACCTTCAACACATTGGGATTGTTGCCTCCTCTCGCATTGCGAATTGTCGCAACTTTGTTGATATTTACACTAAGTTTTGTCATGTTCTAACTAAAAATTGTTGGTTCATTTATACGCTTTTTCACTAAAAATCAGTACCTTTGCGCACATAATACACGGCAAAGATACAAAATGTTTGTCAAATAACGGCTAAAAAGAGAAGATTTTTTATGACCTCACGAAAACTACGGTTTGCTATTTTCGGCAATACATACCAGCCGAAGAAGTCAGTTTCCATCCTCAAGATACTGGCTTGTCTCTCTGAGCGCAAAGCTGAAGTCTATATGGAAAGCAATTTCTATGATTTCTTAGTGCATCAGCAACACATTTCTGTTTCGGCTACAAAGGTGTTCGAAGGTTCCGATTTCGATGCTGATTTCGTTATCTCCATGGGTGGCGACGGCACTTTCCTTCGTGCTGCCAGTATGGTGGGCGACAAGCAGATTCCCATCTTGGGTGTAAATATGGGGCGCCTGGGTTTCCTTGCCGATATTGATGCCAATGAAATAGAGAACATCATACAGGCTCTGTATGAGGGCGATTTCTCCATCGAGACACGTGCTGCTATCGCCGTTGAGACAGATGGCACACCGTTGCAGGGTTATCACTGTGCCTTGAACGATGTGGCCATACTGAAACGCGACGTGGCTTCGATGATTTCGATTCGGGCAACGGTGAACGGTGTTTATCTGACAACCTATCAGGCTGACGGATTGGTAGTTAGCACGCCAACTGGTTCTACGGCGTATTCACTTTCCGTAGGCGGTCCCATCATCGTCCCTGGTACTTGTGTGTTCTCTATGACCGCTGTCGCTCCTCACTCCCTGAATATCCGTCCTATCGTGATTCCTGACAATGCGGAGATATGTCTGACGGTAGAGAGCCGCTCGCACAACTTCCTCGTGGCACTTGACGGACGCTCGGAGAAATGCAGCGAGGGCACTCGTCTCACGCTTCGCAAGGCACCTTATCTGGTGAAAGTCGTCAAGCGTGCCGGTCAACGCTATTTCCACACCTTGCGTGATAAGATGATGTGGGGCGCCGACCAACGTCGTTGACGCGCGCTATTATATATAATGTGGAAATGTTAAATTTCCATTTTATCTGAAAAAAGTCATCAAAAAGTTTGGTGGCTTTATTATTTTGTTTTACTTTTGCAGTGTACTATTAAAGTGGTACACTATTACAGACGAACGTAAACCAATTTAAAATAGTTATGATAGAGGTACAAAACATCAGTTTCAAGTACAAAGGCCAGAAAGCCCTTGTCTTTGACGGATTCAGTCTCCAGTTGGAGGAGAATCGTATCTATGGACTGCTCGGCAAGAATGGTACGGGCAAGTCAACACTGCTATATCTGCTCACAGGACTGCTGCGTCCCTTGAAGGGAAGCGTTTGCTGCGATGATATCGCTACTTGCAAGCGACAGCCCGAGATGCTGCGTGATATGTTTCTTGTCACCGAGGAGTTCGATTTGCCGGCCATCCGCCTGTCAGAGTATGTGAAACTCTACAAGCCGTTCTATCCCCATTTCTCTGATGAGATTCTGCAGGGGTGTCTTGCCGATTTCGAACTGCCTGCCGACGTACACTTGGGCGAGCTCTCGATGGGACAGCGCAAGAAAGCGTATATCGCCTTTGCCATGGCCACCAACACCAAGTATCTGTTGATGGACGAGCCTACCAACGGACTGGACATCCCTTCGAAGTCGCAGTTCCGTAAGGTCATTGCCCAGCACATGACAGAGGATCGTACCGTTGTCGTCTCAACCCATCAGGTGCATGACGTAGAGCAGATGTTGGACCATATCGTGATGCTCGACCAGCGTAGTGTCTTGCTCAATGCCTCGATACAAGAGATTCAGGAGAAGTACATCTTCGAGTACCGCTCCCCTCAGCAGATGGATGATACTGTGCTCTACGCTGAGCCTACGTTGCAGGGTAATGCCGTTATCGCAGCACGCAAGGAGGGAGACCAAGAGACTCAGAT
>JAEEGI010004568.1_pt1 | contig 32306 bp, 28 predicted proteins | sample 8958751 | NCBI WGS metagenome assembly JAEEGI01 (sample SAMN16246545, study PRJNA631951) | gut metagenome | biome: gut microbiome; feature: rumen; material: KS-attached | host: Bos | place: Iran: Karaj | collected 2018-10
TTGAACTATGTTAACTGCAAGAAGAACGCATGATAGCTGGTTGCCGGACATTTTCAACGACTTTTTCGACAACAGCTGGATGGAACGGACGACCTACACGGCACCGGCCATCAATGTGATTGAGAACGAAAAAGAGTACGATGTGGAACTCGCCGCACCGGGACTCACCAAAGAGGACTTCAAAGTCCACATCGATGCCGACAACAACTTGCACATCGAAATGGAGAAGAAGTCCGAGAACAAGGAGGGCAAGAAACACGGCAAGTACCTCCGCCGCGAATTCTCCTATGAGAAGTTCCAGCAGACGCTCCTGCTGCCGGAGGATGCCGAGGCCGAGAAGATCGAAGCCAAGGTGGAACACGGAGTGCTGAACGTCCATATCCCTAAGAAGGAGAAGGCCCAGCAGCCTGATTCCGTCAAGCAGATTGCCGTCCAATAACGGCTGTGGAAACATCTCCTATTGATAAAGGACGCCACCCGTATAGGGCGGCGTCCTTTTTTTCTGTCCAAAAGATAGTGGCTGCTTTTATTTTAATCCGGCCAGAGGTACTTGTAGCAGAGAGATGGAAGGGACATGGAATCTCACTGGATCGGGGAAATAGACTTGTCATATCGTTCAGAATAGGTTATATTTGTGGAGATAACCTTTCCAATATGATCCGGCTTCTTTCTCTCCTTATATGCCATTATCTCGGCGACTTCTGCTTCACTTCGCCGGGGATGATCAAGGCAAAGGCAGACGGAAGAAGACCATGGCCGATTCTTCTTCATTCCGGTATCCATGCAGCCTTGGTAGGGTTGTGCCTTGTATGCTGGCGGGTTTCATGGAAGTTAATCCTCCTGATGATGCTCCTGGAGGTCGTGTCTCATTTCTTTATCGACCTGGGAAAGGGACTTATCTCTGGGCGCTCTCAAGTTCTATCCGACCAGAAGAAAAAGGCCTATTGGATGCTATATGGATTCGACCAACTGCTGCATCTTTCGGTACTGCTCCTTATTTGCTACCTGTCCACGAATTAACAGATAATCAATACATTTCACCCATGAAAGACAACAAGTCATATCAATGCAAAGAGTATCAATCTCCAAGCCTACGTATTATCCCTATCAATGTTGAGAATGCCATCTGTGATAGTACAATTCCAGGTGGCAATGAGGATATTGGTTATGAAGATTGGGACTAGATTATGATGGAGGAAACGATTATGAGAAAGAGTTTATTCTTTGGCCTAGTCGCTGTTCTTGGCCTTATCGGTTGCTCTCGGAATCAAGAAGTCGATGTCCCTGATGCCAACCTCTCCCTCTTCGCCAGGACTGAATCTCCGGCCGAATCCAGGACCGTCGTAGAATCCGGAGTCCATGTCTACTGGGAGCCGGGAGATGAGATTGCTGTCTTTATGGGTGAGAAGGCGGCTAAGTTTACGACGGATATAACGGCCGCTTCTGGGACTGCAACATTCAAAGGGACTTTCGGAGATCAGGGATGGCCTGAAGAACTGGATCTTTGGGCAGTGTATCCTTTCTCCGAGGATGCAGTTTTCGACGGGGAGACAATCACGACTACCCTACCCTCTGAACAAGTGGCTCGGGAAGGTTCGTTTGGGAAGGATATGAACCTTGCCATTGCCCATTCGAATTCCTCTACCCTTCAGTTCTATAATGTGGGCGGTGGTATTCGGTTCTCGGTGACGGAAGAAGGTATCAGGAAGGTCATGTTCGAGGGGCTTTCGGGGGAGATTATTTCGGGGAAGATAAAGATTGGGCTGGATGAGAGTGGGAAGCCGGTTGTCAAGGAAGTCACGGGGGGCAGTCAGTTTATAACGTTGCTTCCTCCTTCCGGACAAGAGACATTCCAACCTGGCACTTGGTACTACATCGTTGCTATTCCTGGTTCTCTTGAGGGTGGATATAAGCTTAGGTTCTACAAGAATTCCGACTATGCCAGAAAGGTATCAGAGAAAGCCGTAGAGATCAAGCGAAGCATCTTTGGTTCCCTGGAGAAGGCGGATTCCGGGATTGAATATGGGGCGACAACGACGCATTTCCCAGTGACAATTGAAGAAATAAAAGAATCCGCAAAAGCTTTATCTGCTGTCAATGACGAAGTTTGGAAAATGCTTCAAGGAGTTACTGTGGCTAGGCCTTCAATTGTTGATGAGATACGGAGTGTGGAAGGAGTTCTAAATGTAATTACCGATCCATCACAGAAGACAATTGCCGTGATGCAAAAGGATAGTGTCTGGATTAATTATTTCTTAGATAAAGAAGAGTCCCCTTATGCGGGTTTGATGGACACTTCGAATAATGCGCCCACATCTGCAAAACAGAGGAGAGATAACAGGCAGCACTCTGTTCGGGGGGATAATGTCGCTTTATTGACAGAGAATTCATATTTTAACAAGAAAAGAAATGCGATTATTCTAGCACCATATAGTTTCGATTACGATATACAGGGTTTTAAAACCAAGTTGATTCATGCAGGCGTTGGCTATACTGAAGCTGATATGGTCGTAAAACAACAAGATATAGACAGCTTCGTCCTTTCTGATTTCTATGGGAGTAATCTGAGTAAATTTGACATCATTATGATTATCTCTCATGGAGGAATAGGTTGCAATGTGTATCAGCAGGAAGATATGCCTTTAGCAACAATCATAGATACCGGCATTCCCTATTCCGATGAAGCGGCCGAAAAACTTATCAATAGTGGAGAAGTAAGTTTTGACAAGATTGCATATAGTGGAGACAAAGGTCATCTGACATTCGCTATGACTTCGGACTTCTTGAAAGATGCTTCCTTTGATAATGCGTGCGTTTTTTTAATGACCTGTCACTCTGCCGAAAGGCTCGACGATGAGGGCTCATTGGTAAAAGCTTTTTTAGATAAAAAAGCGGGTTTGGTTTCGGGAAATAATAGGACTGTCCATAGTACTGTCACTTCCAGGATAAATCTTAAGATCGTGGATTTAATGACCAAAGGACTTTCTTTTCGGCAAGCGTTTCATCTAATAGAAGAATCAGAGCATCTGAATGCCTTTTGTAACATGTGGTATGAGTATGTGCGTTGGTTTAACGAGAAAAATAAAAAGGAGTTTTCTCCAGAAGACAATTTCGATGTCGCTAATTTTTACGTCATCAAGGAGAATGAATCACTGACTGATAAGGAGTATTTCTTGGTCAATCCTTTTCCTTCCTTAAACACCCCAGAGCCACAGGAAGGAAACATGCGCTTTAGTTGGAATTGTTCGTTAAATTCTTTCTCACACAGTTGGGAAATCCCTGATGAAAATGTGGGATGGCGTTACCCGGAAGAAACATATAATGTCAAATACGAGGTATTTATTGATAACAACAAACTTGAGAAGGATCTTTATCCCGATGATACTGTGAAACAAGTCTTCTGGGAGCCCTCTTTTTCTGGCAAACACCAATGGCGCGTCGTCGCCAAAATCATGAAAGGAGATTCAGTCATCGCATCATACCAAAGCGACGAAGGCTATTTTATCATAAAAGAAGAGTATAAAACTCCTGATGCAAAGGATCTGGGCCTCTCCGTAAAATGGGCGTCTTTCAATTTGGGTGCGAGTATTCCCGAGATGCCTGGCTATTTCTTTGCATGGGGAGAGACGGAACCATATTACTACGATTGGGCGCCATTTTCATGGAAAGAAGGGAAAGAAGCCGGATATGACTGGCCGTCGTATAAGTGGTGCAATGGGTCTTCCAGCAGTATCACCAAGTACAACACCTCGGCTTTGACTCAATTGGAGCCAGGGGATGATGCCGCCCACGTTAATCTTGGTGATAGATGGAGAATACCAACAGAAGACGAGTGGGCTGAACTCCGAAATAACTGTTCCTTTACCTGGACGACACTCAATGGTGTCAATGGTCTTCTAGTAACCAGCCTAAAGCCCGGTTACACGAATGTATCCATCTTCCTTCCTGCTGCGGGAGTCGTGGGAAATAAGAGTCTATATTATCTCGGAGAATCGGGCTTCTACTGGACCTCCGGAAGCAACACGTCTATTAAGGAAAACGCAGGTTATAACACATTCGAAACCGGAAGTTCCGGACTAGGCTATGGTTGGATTGACCGCTGTTATGGCCTTTCAATCCGACCAGTCTATGGTGACCAGGCGCCCCCGACAACCGGCGACATCGAAGGCACCGAAGAAGATCCGTGGAACTAATCAAGAGGAGGAATGATTATGAAAAAGATTTGGATGATCCTCCCGGTTGTTGCTCTAACTCTTGGATGCTCCCGGGAAATTGATACGAACGTCACTTATATTGACGGGGAGTTCTCGCTCTATGCAACTTCCGGTGAGAATGATACCAGAACTGTCTTGCAACAAGATGGAAGAGTATTCTGGAGTCCGTCGGACTGTATTACGGTGTTCTATGGGAACGTCCCCGGTAAGTTCACATCGACCAACACCGAACCTGCGGCTTCAGCTGAGTTCACCGGCTCCCTGGGCTCATTTGCCATCGATGGGGAGACGGAATTCAGAGCCATCTATCCTCATTCGAACGACGTGGTCACTCCCACTGATGAGGGTATTCTCAGTATTTACCTCCCGTCGGAGCAAACAGGCGTAGAAGGGACTTTCGCTGATGACCTTTTCATTTGTGTTGCCAAATCGAAAGACGTCAACCTCCATTTCTACAATGTCTGCGGCGGTGTCAAGTTCTCGTTGGCAAGGGGTGATATCCAGAAGGTCGTATTCAGAGGGAACAACCGAGAAACGCTAGCCGGGCGCATGGCGGTTGAATTTGATTCGAATGGTATCCCCCAGGTCACCGACATGACGGGTGGAAAGTCCTCTGTGACGCTCCTTGCACCTGATGGGGGCACATTCAAGGCAGGATCGTTCTACTACCTAGTCCTTGTTCCCCAGTCTTTGACGAAAGGTTATACGATGGAGCTCTGGACGGACGAACTGGTGGAGACGATTTCATTCGAGGCTTCGGTTACGGTCAGAAGGGCGGCCTGGGGTGTGCTGAAGAATCTAGGGGCCACATCACCTACAGTAGAGATTCCAGAAGCCATCGACCTTGGCCTTCCTTCCGGTCTCAAGTGGGCTTCGTTCAACCTGGGAGCCTCGAAACCGGAGGAATATGGTGACTATTATGCCTGGGGTGAGACCGAGCTGTATTACAGCAGTCTGGATCCGTTGACTTGGAAAGAGGGTAAAGGAGGCGGTTATGCCTGGTCTTCTTACAAGTGGTGTATGGGCACATCTAACACGATGACCAAGTATTGCAGCAACTCCTCATACGGCTATAATGGCTTTACCGATAACAAGACAGTCCTTGACCTGGAAGATGATGCGGCCCACGTAAATCTCGGCGGGACGTGGCGGATGCCGACCGATGCCGAGTGGACTGAATTGCGGGAAAAATGCACCTGGACCTGGACCACTCAGAATGGCGTTAGGGGAAGACTGGTCACAGGCTCCAACGGAAACAGTATCTTCCTTCCCGCCGCTGGCTACCGGTACGACACCGACCTCTACGATGTGGGTTCCATCGGCTACTATTGGTCTTCTTCCCTCTATACGGACTACCCGTACCGCGCTTGGTACGTGAGCTTCAATTCCGGCGATGTCTACAGGTACTACGACTACTACCGCCGTTGCTACGGGTTCTCGGTCCGTCCCGTTTACGGGGATGTGTTCTCGGTTGAAAGCGTCTCCCTCGACAAAACGGAGCTTGAACTTAACGTGGGTGAAATAACAAGTCTCTTTGTAACCATCATTCCGGAGAATGCCACGAACAAAAGTCTGTCCTGGTCAAGCAGTGATGAGTCGATTGCCACAGTGTCTTCCGACGGAATCGTAAAGGCAGTCGCCCCTGGCACCACTGTCATCACGGTCACCACTTCTGATGGCGAGAAGGCCGCGTCCTGCACTGTATACGTCAAAGAAGCATCTTCGTCGATTCCTGTTCCTGAAATCGTTGACCTTGGACTTCCTTCCGGACTTAAGTGGGCTTCGTTCAACATCGGGGCTTCTAAACCCGAGGAGTATGGCGATTACTATGCTTGGGGCGAAGTTGAACCTTATTACAGCAGCCTGAATCCTCTGACATGGAAAGAGGGTAAGGAGGCTGGATACAATTGGCCATCCTACAAATGGTGTATGGGGTCAAACACTACGCTTACAAAGTACTGTAACCAGTCGTCTTGTGGTTATAATGGATTCACAGATAACAAGACCGTCTTGGATTCGGAAGATGATGCTGCCCATGTAAATCTTGGTGGCAACTGGAGAATGCCGACCAAAGCAGAATGGGGGGAGTTAATGGAGAATTGCACTTGGACTTGGACAAGGCAAAATGGAGTGAGAGGAAAACTGGTTACCGCCAAAAACGGCAATAGTATATTCCTTCCTGCTGCGGCCCTCCTTAGTTGGACTGGTTTCATTTATGAGGGTGACGGCTATTACTGGTCTTCTTCCATGAGTTCCGCGGGACAGGCATGGATCGTGACCTATATTGGTTACCTCAATTCAGTACACTTGGTCGGGAACCAATGGTGCCACGACGGGAGCCCCATCCGTCCCGTCTATGATGATTCCGAGCCAAAACCCGAGAATAAAGCCCCTGAGCCAGTTGACCTCGGCCTTCCTTCCGGTCTTAAATGGGCATCGTTCAACCTTGGGGCAACAAAACCGGAAGAGTATGGCGATTATTTTGCATGGGGAGAGACGGAACCGAAGGCCGATTATAGCTGGGCTACCTACAAGTGGTGTATGGGATCAAAGAATACATTGACTAAATATTGCACACGCTCTGAATACGGCTACAATGGTTTCACGGACGAGAAGACTGTTCTGGATCCAGAGGATGATGCTGCACATGTTATTCTCGGCGGCAACTGGCGGATGCCAACAAAGGAGGAGCAGGATGAGTTGCGGAACAAGTGTTCATGGGAATGGACTCAGGTGAATGGTGTAAATGGCCAGATGGTCACTGGCCCCAATGGGAATAGCATCTTCCTGCCTGCTGCCTGTGACCCGAGTCTTGTTTATCCCGAATACGTCGACTCCTACGGGGGCTACTGGTCATGTTCCCTCTACACGAGCGACCCGGATTTTGAATCGTACCAGATTCTATTCTTCCCGTATGGAACAGGTTGGAGCTACAACGACCGCTTCGTCGGGTTCTCTGTCCGTCCCGTCTCAGAATAATGGACGGATAGGGCCATCAGCCCAGCCGTCCAGCTGACTGCGGATGCGACAGGCATCAGGAGTTCGAATCTTGGGCGAAGCGCGTGGAAAAAAGGAATCAGATCGCAAGTCTGATTCCTTTTTTCAATATTATCACTTCACAACTTCATACTCATCAACTCCAGGAATAACGGCCAGACCAGATTCTTCAAGGTGTATCTGACCTATTGAATCGATAAGGCGGGGTCCGGAGAAGAGCAAATGTGTTAAATAATCGTTATATTTGCTACAGCGCCAATATATATAACTAATGTCCGACAATGAATTGATATCAGATGGTCAAGGTGTCCTTGTTGAATTGACCGTTTATGAAGACAGTCTTACCTACTCATCACCAGTTCAGACAGCGATAGTTGAGGCGGAAGGTGAGCTGGAGACACTTAAAGAGAGAATTAGCACAGTTGCCACCCTAAAGACTAAGTGCGACAAGATTGATTACGCCCTTGCAGCCAGCATTGGCGCCCTTTCCGGAGTGATTGACGTTTTTCTCGTCGGCAAACCTGGAGAATCATCAGTTGGAAATAAAACAGATGTGTGGTTTGATAACAGGACAAAAGGTTTTGCCAAATTGAACGGATGGAAGGGGGGTGACAAGAAGTCCGCATTACGTTTTCTAGAGAAAAAGTTCAGTGTTCCATACGATCAGCGAGGGATGGGAGATGCGGCGTCATCCGTCTTTGACCTGGCAGGAGACTCTTTGACTCCTTCTAATCACCATTTTAAGTCGCTTGCCCATAATCCTACCTTATTAGGACTCTTTTTCTCCATCCTCAATCAGTTCACAAATACATCCCACTTCGTAAGTATCAACGATTTCGGGAACTTGATAGAATTGGTCGATGCGGATAATGGTGCCAAAGAATTGCACGGAAAGACACTCCCCGCCAAGATTATATGTGGCACTTTCAATTGGCTCGGCCATTTGATCTCCGACGTCTCCGGGGCATCGAAGAGTCGCGGGCGTGGTTCCGGTATACCCTCTCCGCTTTGGACATGGATCAATGACGTTCTTACCATCAAGGCAAAGTTGCAGATTCCACATTCTAAGTTTGATGAAGAGTTCTATAACCTGGCCATAAAAATGTTTGAGCAGGGTTATGATTTCAGATTTCAGACCGCCCAGGCCGTCCCCGTCATTTTTAACGAATTGACAGTCCGCCTACTCTATTCTTTAAGAAGGTACTTTTGCTTCAAGAAGGAGAATAAAGGGAGACAAACTTCTTTCAAAGACACCTGGAACGCATGCAAACCATTTGACAATCCCGAAGTTAATCGAATGCTTACGGTAGCGCATGGGACCTTCTGTGTTGTTGATATTACTGACGCCACCGCCCGCGGATTTGCCACAGGAGGGGGTGTGTTCAACCCCGTTGAGTTTTTCCTACGATTGAATGTTATCGGCATCGGTCGATTCACAATCTCATTGGGTTATGAAATCAAGCATTACAAAAACGCAAGGAAAGAATCCAAGTTAGCAAAACGCGAAAAAGCGATTGTCAAAGACTATCTTGATGGGTTGAGAATCCTAGCGGATGTCTATAGCGATGATGATTTATCCTCGCTTACAAAACAAATCTCCTCAATCAGCACAGCTGAAGAAGCATTACACAAAACGGCACGAGTCGCAGAGCAACGAGGCACAAAAGCATTGAATTCGATTGATGATGTCCGGAATTATTTCAGACCAGAACAAAGACCAAAATAATAGAACATGGGGAAAGAAAAAAAACCACTTCAGAAAGCACAGGAAGAATCTCAAAAGCAACTGAATGCCGTCAACGTGAAAATCGATGTTCTTGGAGCTCATTCCGGCCATTTATATGAGGCTCTGAAACGTATTGAACGTCTATTTGACACTATCCGAAATGTCCCCTCCGAAGATCAACTCAAATACGAAGAAGTCAAGAAAGCATCGATCAAGTGGAAACAGCAGGCACAAAAGATAGAGAAGGACTGTCAGGAGACCATGAAAAAGGAAAAGAGTGGGGCTGCAATCGGAACCGGTATCGGCATAGGCGTTGCCACATTTGGGCCAACAGCGGCCATGGGTGTCGCCACGACTTTTGGTGTGGCCTCGACAGGAACCGCCATATCCGCATTAAGTGGGGCCGCAGCGACAAATGCGGCGCTCGCTTGGCTCGGAGGTGGCGCACTGGCCGCTGGTGGTGGCGGTGTCGCCGCAGGACAAGCTATTTTGGCCTTAGCCGGACCTCTAGGATGGGCAATAGCGGGGGCTGCACTTGTCACCAGTGGCATTTTTTTCTGGATCACGAAAAGTAACAATGCCCGGTTGGAGAATATTTATACACTCATCGCGAAAAGGGATGCCAAAGCATTTAAACTGGCGGCCATAGAAATCGACGAACGAATTAAAAGAATTGCCCCTGAAACAGAGGCCTTGAATGAAGCCGCGAATGAAATCAGTTCTTTCGGAACTGATTTCGATGCCATGACAGAAGAACAGCAGTATGCCTTGGGAGCCTACGTCAATCTGATGGTCGCATCAAAACAACTTCTTGTCAATCCAATCATGGGGTTAATGCCCAAGTACTCTGAACAGGATTTAAATCGCTATACCCAAACTCACAAGATTTTTATCTCCGACAAATCAGAAGAATTCAATCGTCTTCTAGCAAATGGCAAATTCTCCATTGAAAAACATATCCTTGATACCGAAGGCTTCTTCCGTGAAAAGAAGAAACGATCTTTATTGATTTCTCTGGCAAATCTTCTATGGAAAATAGAACTCGAGGGAAAAGACAGGAAGATTCTCGCAAATTCTCTCAAGAAAAATGAAGTTTTTCTCAAGTCGGCGGATGTGCCTGAAGAATCCATCACAGAGGAGTTGCTCTGGAAGGTGTATCGCATCCTTCAGTTCAAGTATAAAGAATCTAGACGAAAGGTGAAGCCAAATACCGAATAAAACAGACTCGAGAGCATTGATGGCTCGTTGCCTTGCCCAGTGGACTCCGTCCAGGGAAACCTGTTCGATCTTCCAGCCAGCGCCCACCCTCACGTAGGAGCAGTTTCCCATTTCCGGTTGTTTCCTGCATTCGGCACATTCCCCATCACCACTAAATCAACCCCGTCTCCTTTAACCACTCCTCAAACTCTGTTTCCAATTCAGAAATCCTTCGTTTCTTCTCCCATTCAGTATCGTCGGACTTCTCAATCATTTTTTTCTGGGCAGAATACTCCTTGTATTTTTTCTCGAACGCCTTAAAGATATGATTATACCTTTCTAACGCAGCCGCTTTCTCCAACTTGCTCTTTCCCTCATCTTCTAGTGTTTTCTGAATCTCGTCACGTAATTTATTCATGAAATTTACGCCCGCTTCGAAGCCATCTTTATAGCATTTCTTTTGCAGCTTGGGAATCAAAACAAAATACAGAATTAAGGCAGCCATTGCAGCGCCAGCAATCGCAGCAATAAGGATATGCTTAGGTTTAAGATTCATAAAGACATTCCTGAAGTTGTTTTTCGATATACTCTGTCTGCATCCTATAGATATAATCATTGCTGCGACAGAGTTCTGTAAAAGCGACGAACGATCCTCCCAAGTCAACTTTTCTCATAATCTTTGGATCAATCATAGACCCGACAAGTACAGTGGCCAGGTTCGAACATGAAGACAGGACGTTCGACACGCTTAAAACCCTTCGCATCCTGACTTTATGGAAATCCGTATAATCTCCGACAAGTTGATGATACAGCCAATAAAGAATGGAGACGATTGTATTGATCAAGAAAGCATAGGCCGTCTGCTTCCCGATCGTTTCGACATTCAGTGTGTCCAGACCCAGAGATGCTGCCTTCTGAGCCAGTTCGGGAGAGAGAAAAGAAATCGCAGGAATGGGGAGGCTCTGCTTGCTTTGCTTGTCTGATTTCAAGTGGACATGTTCCTTGATGAGTGATTCGGAAAGCGCAAGCATGCCTTCCTGCTTGTCTTCCTTAATCCGTGAGACACAGGCATCTACAAGGACTCTGAAAGAATCGGCCTCCTCAGCTATAGTATCGACTATGCGTTCAGACACCTGCCCATTCCGAAGCGTCATCTTTTGCGGCAGACTCTTGACATGATAGTTCTTCAAGCCGAAAACAGAGTCAAGCGTGCCGTTGAAGTCCTTGGCCTTATCCAACAGGCCGTTATTGATTACTGTGATCGTACCGGTCATTATGTTCACCGTCCCGAACAGGTATCCAAGCAACGGATCGTGTCCCGGGCAGGTAAAGCGATGATTCGCTCCGGATACTCCCGCATTCAATTTGCCACCACCGGCCAACGCATCAAACGGAACAGGATTAATCCAGATTTGTGCAACGCTCATCCTGTATTTGTTATCCCGCCTAAGCGATCTTTCTTTGATGCCATCTTTGACCGCATTCGCCGCTTCTTTGTCATTCAGGCGGGGTTTGAAATCCGTTACCAGATATTGCCGAAGACACTGAAGTGCCGTACAGAATAATACAAAGACGTAATCTTCCTTTTTCAAGGATGTCATCGCTTCAAATTCGGCATTGACCTCGGCATAATGCTTCATTGGATCGGCCTTGATATTGTACAACCACTCGAGCCTTTCCTGTATCTTCCGACCCTGGGAGATCAATGCTTCACTTTCTTCGGAAAGTTTGCTCATAATACTATGAATAAGACGGATTACTAAGAATCATATGAGAAAAAGAATTCTTAGCGATCTCCTTCCGTTTCAAGGGTTCGTTCTGAATCTTCTTCTCTATTGACTTCCAGTGCTCGTTCGGATCATCCAGGACAGGAAAGACCTCCATGAATAGATTGGAAAGCGCTTCCGTCAAATCTTCATCCCTGTTCTTGCCGCTGTTCTTCTGAATGGAATTGTCAATATAGGCCTTGTTATCCCTCAAGGCGCTGTTACTCTGAGAAATGGCGATCAAATACTTCTGAGGGTATGACTGATATAGTTCCCGAAGGATGGACCCCGTATCCTTGAAAAACGTGGTCGCCCCCATGATGTCCAGCACTATGATATCAAATCCGGTCAACAGTCGGACGTCATTGACTTCAGAAAGAAGGCAGACATTAAAATTGGAAAGACGATTTTGAAAGAACATCTTTTTGGTGAGATTCTCGAACACATCGTCCACGATAACAATACTGTAACGCTTCAAGTCGGAATTCTGGTTTCGAAGCCTGACAATGGTTTTTATGCCATTCCCCCGGTAGACCAAAAAGAATATGAATATGGCAAAAAGAGCCCCAATGACAAAATAAAGGAAAGGGATTAAAACAGAGTGTTCGTTTAGAAACTGTCTGACGGGCTCAACCAAAAAGGTCAGAATGAAGGTGAGTAATGAGATGATGCTTCCAATGGCACCCCAAAAATTGGAATTCATGGTCAACGTGTTCTATAAAGTGAAATAGATGACGTGTTTGTTTTCATTCTCATATTATGCCTCGATAGAATTCCTTTCATAATTTCAATTCTGTCATTATCCATGAGCCATCCAGAAGCATTGGGAGAGAAATTGAACTCAACTCCTTCCCTGTCCACAAACATGTCCAAATCGCCTGGATTGCTGCAGGAGGTGACAAAATCTGAGAATAGATAAAAGAAAAGATCAATCGAGTTGTACATTGGTGTCAGATTGAAGCCCGGTCCCTGGCTTTCAAACGAAATGTCGTATCCCTTGTTTCTAATGAATTCGAGAATCGAAGAACGCAGTTGCTTGTCAAAACGTTTAGCGCTGGCGCCCTTGTCCTCGTCATTCTCAATTGTCAGGTTCGAATCAAACACTTGACACTTGACAAAATGTTCCATTATCAGGCTCTTCAATTGAAAGACTTTATTCCTGAACAAGTTGACATCCCTGAGCGAATTGGTATAGCGGTAAAAGGAAGCATCGCTCAGTTCGGATACCAGCTTACTCAAGAGAGGATTGACCCGGAGGTATTCATGAAAGATGAACTTCGCAATCTCCTTACGAATCAAACTGAGGTCGATCAATTCATCAACGGTATCCGTCCCATTGAGAAAATAGAGCGAAATCGAGAAGTAGGAGTATGGGATGCCCGAAATGAAAGTATTCATCTGCCTAGAGGAAGTAGCCTTGATTTGAGCATTAAGCCACGGGTGTGCCGATATGATCAGCTTCGCCAGTCTCAACCCGATGCCATGTCCGTCTCCTACTGCTTTCTCCGCCCACTGACCACGATAGTTCTGATCAATGGAGAAAATAGTTTTTTCTTCTCCATCTTCTAGTTTCGGCCCCCAATTGGAAATGGTGATTGTCTTTCCGAATTCGTCCGTATCTATATTGATGCTGATATCTAAATCCGCCGGACAATACTTGAATGCATTGTCCATCAATAAGGTCGGAATCAGTCTCATGCAGGGAAGGCACTGCGGAACTAAGAATAGGTCTTGATACTCGGAGTCAACTTCAACAACTTCGCTATCTTTCATATAACATAGGGAGCGGGATTTCGAATTAGCCTGCCCCCGTTTAGCAACGTTAAAGTAATCAACAACCCCCTGTAAAAAATTAAACTCCGACAAAGAATCTTGGTTTACGTCCTTGACAATCTGACCATATGAATCAAATTCATCCAGATACACATGTATGTTGTTTAGCACGGTGATTATTCGCTTGTCCGGCAAATCTTGCACCATCTCCAGAAGGTCGTCAACAAGATACTTCCCAGTCTCTACAAAACTGGCATTCAAATCCAAAATCAATCTTTCATCGTTCATTGTGCAGGAGTTTTTAATTCTCAAAATTAAGATTAATTTCTCACTAACCCAAAGAAATCGGGGGCATTTCGGTTGCACAAGGTGAAAAGACTCCATCATCGAATAAACGACAAGAAGCGCATAGGAGAACGATGAACAATCCCCCCCTTGCATTCTCAACATTTTATTGTATATTTGCCGCCGGATAATTTCCACTCTCGTTAAATCACAGTAATTGCAATCCGGGCGAAGGCCCACAAGCCTGACAGGGAGTATTGTACCCTGTTGTCGGGCCGGGGATCCGGTGAGTTCTTTCTAATACTGCTGTGGTTTATGCCAAACAAAAAGTACACGCTTGTCGCCTGGACCGAGAAAGGCCAGGTACGGATGGTTCCCTCCCTCATCAATGAGGCCGCCGAGCCTTACAGGAGGCGCATCGCCCATCTGCAATCCCTCTGTGAAGAGAAGATCAAGGACGAGATCGGATGGCTCCTCACCCGGAGCCGCGCCCACGAGGCCTTCGCCAGGTTCCTCCTGAGCGTAGGGCGCCCCAGGGAGGCTTTCGTGGAGTACAGCAACGCGGCCATCGTCTGCACTCTCTGCTCCGACCGGCTGTGGATCGAGGGTGACCGGTGCGACTTCCCGGAAATCCACCTCCTCTCCCGCTTCCTGGCCATGCACCGCGAATGCGTCCGGCTGGCGCATGAGGACCGATTCCTCGCCCTCTCCTATGAACAGAGCGAACTCCGGAAGGACTATCTCTATTTCACCAGGGACGAACGGGATGCCAGGAGGCTGCTCGACGAGGTCTGGGACGAAATGAAAGCCTGGAGGTTCGGGAAGTCGAGCTAGTCGGTAAAGGAAAGGGCGCCTGCAGAAATGCGGCGCCCTTTCTTGCCATCACCGGCCGGATATCTAGTTGGAAAGATAAACCGGCAGTTGGAAAGGATACACGATGTCATCCCCTTGCATAACCATGAAATAGATTGTATCCCTAAGACCGGCGGGTTCAGCCTTCGCGGTCAGTGTCACCGTATACGGATCGTCATGGTTGAAGAACAGGTTGACAAATGGTCCGGAACCTTCCATGTATTCGAACGTATCCCAATCCCAATCACCATTCTCAACTCCCCACGAAACTCTGACCGTCGATTCATCATCAATCCCGATCAGGGAAGCCGTCAATGAGACAGACTGACCGGGAGACAACGCAACAGGTGCGCCGGTAAGGCTGACACCATCCATCGTCATGGAGATGGGGACGGCAGCCATATCACATCCGGTACGATACTCCTTTCCGTCTTTCAACTTGACAAGCAACTCTATTGTCTCCTGACCCACTTCGATCCCGGTGATGTCGGCCGTATAACCGCCTGGCGCGATGGAGAAGGCGCTGCCGTCACCGACGAAACTCACCGATTCGATTTCGCCCTCGACACCGCTGACATCAGCCGTCAATGTGACCGTCCCGCCAAGAGGAATCGTCAGACCTCCCCAACAATATAAATCGACCCCATTGACACACATAGGGATGCGATCTTTCACGGGAACCAGGCAAAAGGCGTCGTATCCCAGGTATTCATCGGACAGCTTGTCTCGTAGCAACAAGGTAAAAACAATATTGTCACTTGATCCCTCTTTCACTCCTGTAACCACACACTGATAACCATCTTGGGAAGGAGCAATGGCGATGTTGTTGATTTCATCATCCTCGTGATGCGACCAGAACATCCTGTCAAAAGCCATCCACTGAGGAATGTCCACCTCTGCGGTGAAGGTAGCGGATTGACCGAGGAGCATCTCAAAAGACCGCCCGTTCATAAGAGCGCCATTCTGCTTTATCACCGCGAAATAATGCTCCTCTATAGGTATCGTGACGGTCAGATCGAGTTCATTGCAAGTAAATACCATGGTTGCAGTCCGCTCGTGGAAAACATAATCTTTCGCGCACAGAGAGCCACCTTCATCCGCCTTGTATTCCAACCAGGGAGCGGCGTTATTAACATATGATATGGAGACGTCCCAATCGTAGTCGGATTCAAAACTGAAAGGGAATGCGCGTATGATCCCAGTTTCACCCTGGTAATTATAATAGCGGATCACCGGCTGGTAGGAATCCAATTCCGGGAAGTAACGCAAAGTCTCCTCGGAGAACTTGATATATTCGTGAATGTCAAGAGGAAAACTCAGTGTCGGGGCGACGATGATCTGATTGCGTCCGATGTCCAGTCCTCCGGGAATCGAGGCGGTCTTGGAGAAGACGGGAGCACCTTCCTCATCGTAGATTTCAACCGTAAAACCGTCATAGGAGCCGCAAGGGAGAGGGATGTAGAACGTCATGGGGTGCGCCGGAATCTCATTGGGCATATAAATGTCAATGTAATCGAACTGAGCCCTTGCATCCGGATCAATCGGCCCGGCATTGATCTGTGCCTGGGTGTCGGGGAAGGTAAAGGCGCCTGCGATCTGCATACCCTCCACGGAGAAATGCAGATAAGATGCGGCCGACGGGACATTTTTGACGTTAAGTTCAAGAAGACCGCCGACAGCCATGAAGGAAGCGCCGCCGGAAGAAATGATGCCCAACATCGGCATATTCGTGGTGTTTTCCTTGTAGCTGTATCTTTCACTCAAAGTGAAATGAACGTCATTACCGACAACGCCACACCCTCCGGAGGCAGGATAGAACGCATACTCGCCGAGACCTTGTCCTTCGTTTTCAAGTTCAATCATAAACTCTGCTTCCTGACCCGAGTCATAGGTTATTCCCCATCCTATTCCACCATCATCCGTCGTGACACAAATCATATCACCCGCCTGCCAGGAGTAGGTGCCTCGCTCCCCGTCAATATCGACAGAAACCCTCGTGGCGGGTTCATTGATGGTTGCTTTCAGGGTAACGATATGCCTGTCCCCTTCTGGGACGATTTCTTTTTCGACTTTTGCACAGCCCGCCAACAGAATGGCCGCTCCGAGATAAAAGAGTATCGACTTTTTCATTTTGCTGTCAATTACGGTCACACGCTAATTCCACCAGTCTTCATCGGAACGGTCAACAACATCCGCATCATCTCTGAACGAAGATGGGTTGGTCGTGGGTTCACCGCTAAGGATGTTCTCCTCGAAGCGGACAAGTATCAACTCCGTCTCGGGAGTTTCGTAGACGAACTTTTTCATATGTATTGAAAATGCTTTATTGATTCCACGTGTTTTGGGGTAACCCATAAAAACGTGCAAAGATAATGAAATATGTTATTCTTCGGAAATCCTGGACAGCCGGATGGTTTCGGCCCCATACTTCCTGTCCACTTTGATCAGCAGGATGGGTCGCATGGTCCAAGACTGTCTTTCTCCCACCGTCTCGGTGTAGGTGAAGACCAGCTCGCCGTTTTCCAGAGAGAGTGATTCCGGCGTAAGTTCAGTGGCTTGGTCAGTCACCGGATTCACCACCGCGATAACGAACTCCTTGCCCCAATCGACGGGGGTCGGCTGTCCGTCCTCGCCCATGACGGCCGCCACGCCGAAGAGTTCGGAAAAGGCTTCCGCCGAGTCAATCTTCGGATTGCCGGGGATTTCCTGCCCATTCTTGAAATAATAACGGTCGAGTTCCGTAAAAGGAACATCCGAGGAGCCTTTACAGGAAACCAGGGCGATGACGCTCGCCAGGAACAGAAGGAGTTTTTTCATCATTGACATCAATTATCGGTCAGTCTTTCGTAAACCGAGAAGACTCATACATTCCAAAAACAGCGTAGAAAGGCGCGAACTTGCCACGGGCTCCGGATTCGGGGCCGGGCTTTTCCAGGATGGCGAAGGTCACCGCACGGAAGCGGTTTTTGAAGGCGGGCTCGGACAGCACCTCGCGGAAAAGACCGGCCACCAGGTCCGGGCGAAGGCGGAAAGCGCCGCATCCGAAAGCACCGAGGACCAGGGCGTCATGTCCGGCAGCCAGCGCCACCCCGTAGATGGTCCGAATCTTTGACAGCATGATTTCACGGCCTTCCTGTGTGAAGCCTCCGTCAGCTGTCCGATACTCGAGGTTCTTCCCGTGCTTTTCGTTAAAGTCCAGGGCGGCACAGGAGATGAAGGCCGTCTCGTAGGGATCGTCCATCAAGGCGTAACCATCTCGGGAACCTTTCCGGAAAACAGTCACATGGGGGGAATAGATGGCGCCGTAGCGGATGTCCATCGGGTATCTCGCACCTTTGAAAGGTACGCCGCTCAGTTCGGACCGGTCACTGCTATAATATTGATACAGAGACTGGGACAGCGTACTCTGGCGGCAGAGACTCTCTTCCTGGGCCCTGGATCCTCTCGCATAAAAGCCGCAGGCGACGTAAGCATCGGCCAGGTTGAGGATGACCGGATCATACCCCTTTTGTTGAAGTTCCCGGCCCAGTTCCAGGCAGCCGATGTTTGCGACGCCCGTCAGAGGCGGTTCACCGAAGGTGGCGGCCTCCGGGATGACGAAGGGGGCGTCATAGACCACCGTCCCTTCCAGCATGGGGGAAGGGTTCAGTTCAACGGTTTTGCCCGAGACCGTCTCATAGGCCCCGGCCCGGAAGATCTCACAATTGTTCCTGTATACGTCCGCCCTCGCCGCCCTGGCGGCAAAAGAGCCCTTGGATGCTTTCCCGAAGTATGTGTCCGGATTCCACTTGATTGCCATAAACAAATATATGAATTATTATTGAATCAACGATTTCTTTTTATCCCTATCTCCTTCCACATATCTTTCACTCCCAACACACTTTTCATCCCCGTCTCCTCCATCTTTTCCACATCTTCCTCACAACCGAATACAATCACATCCTCTTTCTCCACCCCATCCAGCTCATCCAGGCTTCCAATCACGTCAAATCCCGTCAATCCATTGTTTTTCAACAATCTCACCACCCTCATCCTACTGTATTTACTCACGAACACCATCCTCATGTCCCCCACCAAATCCTTCACCTTTTCCAGATCCTCCAAATCCTCACGCTCGCTGATCTTTCTCTTCTCAAAACTTACATCCATAAACCTCCTCTTCATTTCCAGCATTCTTTCTTTCCCTTCACTTTCCATCTGTTCCATTCTTCTCAGCGCATCCCGCATCTTCAAACTCTTCTCCACATTTCCGTCTTCTTCAAATCCTTTCTTCAATTCCTCCACCTCTTTTTTCATCTCCTCCCAACCATCTCCTTCCAACTCCACATCCTCCTTTTTCAACATCTCTTTCACAAGCCTCCTCTTTTTCAGATCATACATTTTAAACACATCATAATCCTTCACCAGGACACCCTCGACCCGGAAGACAATTACTTTCTTCATGCTGACTAATTATTTAAAGAGTGAAAATCACGCAAAAATATAACCTTTTTTTCATATTTGCAAATTTTTATGTGATATTTACGCAGAAGATAGACGAGCACTGACAAAATTTCAAGTTCCAAGCATGATAATCAAACATTTATGACAATTTCTGACATTTTGTCATAATTGCGTAATATTTACATAGTAAATTTGTCGGATTCCAGTATTGGCCCTATATTTGCGTAAAGTTTACACGAACCAATAAAACAACATCACAATGAACATCATGGAAATCCTCGGCTTCAAAAAAACCAACTTCCATTTCTCTGACAAATACACGCGCGAGAAAGACGAGACGCGCATCTACAACCTCATCATCCTGGATGAAAGCGGGTCCATGGGCTCCATCCAGGCCCAGGCGCTCAGCGGCGCCAACGAGACCCTGCAAACTATCCGCGCCGCCCAGCAGGAGAACCCCGACGATCACCAGATGATCACGCTGGTCACCTTTGACACCGGCGCAAACAGGCCCATTGTCCGCACGATTATCGACACGGAAAAAATCGAAGAGGTCCCGGACCTGACGCCGGACCAGTACCAGCCTTATGGCGGAACTCCGCTTTACGATGCCATGGGCCTTTCCATCACCGCTCTCCGCAAGCTGGTGAAAGAAGGTGATCACGTTCTGGTCACCGTGATCACCGACGGTTTCGAGAACAGTTCCCACCATTATACCGCAGGAAGGATCAAAGAGATGGTGGAAGCCCTGACCGCTCAGGGGTGGGTATTCACCTACATCGGCGCAAACCAGGATTCCGGGCAGACGGCAAGCGCCGTGGGAATCAAAAGCACCATGGACTTCAAGGCCACGGTCGAAGGGTCCGTCATCATGTTTGACAAGATGCGCTCAAGCAACCGCGAATACTACAAAAAAGTCCGCCGGCAGAAGATGACAGGCGAAGCCATCGACTTTGAAGAGGACTTCTTCGCGGAGAAACAGGCGATGAACCGCGTAACTCCGGACCACGTTGAAGAGCTCGCGGATGGTCAGGTCTTCGTCTTCGGAAGCAATGAGGCCGGGGACCACAGCGGCGGTGCCGCCCGTCTCGCCTTGGAGAAGTTCGGTGCGGTCAACGGTCAAGGCAAAGGCCTGCAGGGACGGAGCTACGCCATCCCCACCGATGGTGTCACGCTCAGAGATATCGACCGATATGTCCGGGAGTTCATCCAGTTCGCCGACCGGCATCCTGAAATGACGTTCCTCGTCACCCGCATCGGCTGCGGCTCCGCCGGCTACAGCGACGAGCAGATCGCCCCGCTCTTCGCCTATGCCTACAGCCTCCCGAACGTCTTCCTGCCCGCCACCTTCTGGAAGTTCCTGAACTTCCGGCACGGTCGATACTAATCTTCATTATCGCCCCCCGGGGCATCCCGGAGGGCGATTTGAAACTATATTTAAAGACTGACGTATATAAACACAAAACCACAAATCACGAATGAAAGTATTCCATCTCAAGTTCAACAAAGAAGCCGACGGCGACTGGTACATCGATTTCCCCGGCTATCCGTTCGATCACCACAACCTCCTGATGGTCGCCGGAGCCGACCTTCTCTGCGAGTATGTCGCCAAGAAAGAGGGACATCCAAACTATGCGCTCGTGGATGTCACCACCGGCGGCAAGAGAATAGACGGAAAAGAACCGGATATCGTAATGACCCGCTTCAAGAAAGGATATGGCGCACACTATCACGTAGCCGACGGTTCCGGAGAGATTCCGGTCGTGAATCACAATGGACAGAACCTGACCATCCCCACCGCCTGGATCTGCCCGGTCACTCTGCTGGTCCTCTTCTCCTATCCCCGGCAGATCAATCTCTATCTCAAATAGATATCCAAACAGACGACTGTTATTTTCCGGCATTATTGACTATCTTTGTGACAAACACCACATTGACATGAAAACACGGATCATTTGGGCAGCCGTCGCGATCTTCTACGCCGGACTGCTTCAGGCCCAGACCTTGGGCCAGGACGCACGCTACTGCAACCCGCTTCCGATGGAAATCGGACAAGGAAGCGCCTCGGGAGACGTCAGCGTCTTCCAATGGGAGGGCAAGTATTACATGTTCTGCACCGGAGGCGGCGCCTGGGTGTCCTCCGACATGCTCAACTGGGATTACCACTATGTGGCCGGCGTTCCGGTCGCGCCCGACGTGTGTCCCTACAACGGCAAGTTCTACATGACCGGCAACAGTTCCAACGTGTGGGTGGCCGACAATCCGCTCGGGCCGTATGAGGTCCTGGGCCAATGGAAGGGAACGCCGGACCGCGAGCACGGCTGGAGCCAGGGCTTCGACCCGCATATCTATGTCGATGAAAACAACCAGCCATATCTGTTCTGGCCGGGCATGGCCATCAGCGGCATCTATTCCGTCAAGCTGGACCCGAAGGACATCACCCAGTTCGTAGGGCCGGTGACCCACCATTTCAGCTTCAACCCCGCCCATGTCTGGGAGCGCCAGGGAGAGCAGAACGAGTTCACGGACGTCGCCTGGATCGAAGGTCCGTGGGTGTACAAGCACAACGGAACCTACTATCTCCAGTATTCCGCATCGGGAACGCAGTGGAGGACCTATGCCGAAGGCTATTATAAGTCCAGGAATGTCCAGGGGCCGTACGAGTACGCTCCGAACAACCCCCTGCTCCGCCGCACGGACGGCATCGTGACCGGTCCGGCGCACGGCAGCATGGTCACCGGCCCTGACGGCAACATCTGGCAGTTCTATACGGTCGTCCTCCGCAGCGGCGGCCGCCGCATCGGCATGGACCGTGTCACGGTCGACAAAGACGGCAACCTCGTCTGCAACGTGACCGACACGCCGCAGTGGGCGCCCGGCGTGGTGAAGGATCCCGCGCAGGGAGATTCCGGCTCCATCATCGTCTCCATCGGCAAGACCACCATGAGCACCGGACAGGGATTCCCCGGAGAGGCCAAGGTCGCCTCGAGCGCCAAGCCCGGCAGAGGCCCGGAATACGCGCTGGACAATTCCACCGCGACCTGGTGGGAGCCCGCCGATGACGACGTGAACCCGGTCCTCACCATCAGCCTGTCCCCCGCCGTGGACCGCGACCGGGTGCAGACCTTCCGGATTGACGGCGCCCGGCTGCTGTTCGGCGGCGGCGTCCGGAGAGGGTTCTCGGGGGCGGCCGGATCGGCGCCGGTCTACAAATACAAGATCGAGGTCTCCATGGACGGAAAAGAATGGCATGCCGCGCTGGACCAGTCCGGCAATCAGACGCCCAGGAACGTGCTCTTCGATGACATCGTTCCCGTCGAGTGCCGCTATGTCCGCCTGACGATGCTCGACTGGCCCAGAACCAGCCCGCTGAGCATCCTGGACTTCTCCGTCTTCGGCAAAGCCGCCGGCTGGTCCCCTTCCCAGGTGCCGGTTCCCACACCGAAGGTCATGAATTAAAAAGCCAGCGCCCGCTGGATGAAAGCGGGCGCCGGCACAACCATATTTTAAAACCAACTCTGAGAAGTGCTAGGATAATCTAGTACGGAAGGTCTCCGTCGACGAAGAGATAGTTGTCCTGGTCTTCGAATCCCTTGTTCTGCGTGAGCATGCCCTCCTGGAGGCCGATCTGCTCCTGCGGAATCATCCAGAAACCGCGGGTGAGCGCATACCGCTGGGCGAAGGAGCGGCCCGGCAGTTCCTGGTAGGTGGTGGGCACTCCCTTGAATTCAATGTAGCCGCCATCCTGGTTCTTCTGGATGATTTCACCGGCCTTTTCGGGATACCAGCGGCGAAGGTCATTGAAACGCATGCCTTCGAACATGAGCTCATAACGGCGCTCCTTCTGGAGCCGCTCGAAGGTGTAGCCGTCGTACGGGGCCAGGCCGGCGCGGGCGCGGAGGCGGTTCATGCCGGTGGTGGTTTGCTTCAGCTCATCCAGCATCAGCAGCACGTCGGCGAAGCGGATATAGATCGCGTCGTTCTTGTTGCCGCTCTTCGGGTTGTTGGAGACGGCGCCGTTCACGGCGTTGAAGAAGTTGTTCAGGATGCTGGATTTCGCTCCGTCGGAGTAACAGCCGACAGCCTGAGGCCACCCGGGACGACGGAGAACTGTTCCAAGAGGAAAGGGTCCGGGCGGAGCTCTCCGGACTTGACGAGAACACTTCCGCCGAGCGCCTCGTAGCGGACATGACCGCGGCGGTCAACCGCTTCATCGGGGATGCCGAGCAGAGCGACGACCTGACCATGCTGGTTCTGAAATGGCTGATTACTACGGACGGGTCTGGCCGCGGCCTTCGATGAGCCACTTGTAGGTGGTGAGGGCTTCGAGGCCCATGGGGCCGCGGGCGCCCAGTTTCTGGGTGCTGATGCCGATTTCCGCGCCGAGGCCGAACTGGGCGCCGTCGGTAAAGCTGGTTGGTGCGTTCACGTAGACACAGGCGGCATCGACGGAGGCTTGAAAGGCCGCGGCCGCCGCAGGGTTTTCTGTCACGATGCTCTCGCTGTGGCCGGAGCCATACTCGGCGATATGGTCCATCGCCCCTTGCAGGCTGTCCACGGTGCGGACGGCCAGTTTGTAATCCATGAACTCCGTGCCGAAACTGTCCGGACCGGCGGGGAGCACCAGCGGATAGACATCCTTCAGCACGGCATATGCCCGCTCATCGGCATAGATCGTCACGTTCCGGGCGGCCATCGGAGCGCAGAGGGCCGGGAGGTCTCCCAGCCGTGCGCTGTGGACGATGAGGCAGTCCAAGGCGTTGCAGACGCTCACGCGCCGGGTTTTGGCATTGAAAACAATGGCTTTGCCCATCTCCAGGTCCCCGTCTTCGTCAAAATAGGTGTTCACCACCCCGGCGCCGGTCTCGATGCAGGGGATGCGGGCATTGTCGCGGACAAAGTCGATGAGCCGGCGGCCGCCGCGCGGGATCACGACATCGACATAGCCCACGGCGTTCAACAGCGCGTTCGCGGCCTCGTGCGTGGCGGGCAGCAGCGTAGCGGCCGCCGGGGCGACGCCCTCGCGTTCCAGCACACGCCGCACGACCGCGATAGCGGCCCGGTTTGAACAGTCCGCATCCTTGCCTCCCTTCAGCACGCACGCGTTTCCGCTCTTGAAACAGAGCGAGAACACATCCAGCGTCACGTTCGGCCGGGCCTCATAGATGACGCCGATCACCCCGAAAGGCACCGCCACCTTGCGGAGATGCAATCCGTTAGGAAGGATGCGGTCCAGCAGGACGCGGCCCAGCGGCGAAGGGAGCGAAGCCACGTTCCGCATATCCGCGGCGATGGCGTCAATGCGGGCGTCCGTCAGCATCAGCCGGTCGTATAGCGGTGACGACGGGTCCATACGGGCCAGATCCACCGCATTGGCCCGGAGCAGTTCTTCCTTGGATGATTCCAATTCGTCGGCGACGGCGTTCAAGACGCCGTTCCGTATTTCATCGCTCAGGCCGGCGATGCCTTTGCCCGCCAGCCGGGCCAGTTTGAAGTACGATTCCATGGGCTAGAGCAAACACAAATAATCATAATGAACCAGCGGCCGGCAGTCATGCTGGCCGGCCACTTCCCTCGCCTGGGCGGCACCGTAAGAACTGCGCCCCACGGCGAACTGTGTTCCGGAAGGGTCCAGGATGCCGATGATGTCGCCCTCCTCGAAGTCCCCCCGGACCGAAATCACGCCCACCGGCAGCAGGCTGACTGCCTGTTCGCCGCACAGGGCTTCGCGCGCGGCGGCATTGACGGTGACCGTGCCCTTCGCGAAACCGCTGCTGTGCGCGATCCATTTCTTCACGCCGGACACCCCGCCCTCGACCGGAACAAACTCGGTGCAGACGGTTCCCGGAACGCCGAAGTAAAGGTCGTTGACAATCCCTTCACGTTTCCCGTTGGCGATGAGGACACGGATGCCCTCCTCGGCGGCATGCGTGGCGATCGCATACTTCGACCGCATTCCGCCGCGCCCGAAGCCGCTTTTCTGCGCGCCGATGCCGGCGCTGATGTCTTCGCCCGGAAGGACTCTGGCGATGACTTCGGACGCCTTGTCGGACGGAGGGCCGTCGTAGACGCCGTCCACGTTGGAAAGGATGATAAGGGTGTCTGCGTCCATCATCGAGGCCACCAGACCGGAGAGTTCGTCATTGTCGGTGAACATCAGTTCGGTGACGCTCACCGTGTCGTTCTCGTTGATGACCGGGATCACGCCGTTGGCCAGCATCACTTCCATGCAGGCCCGCTGGTTCAGGTATTCCCGGCGGGTGGAGAAGCTTTCCTTCATGGTGAGAACCTGCCCGATTGTCGTGTTCCAGTCCCCGAAGAGCCGGCTGTACAGGCCGATGAGCCGAACCTGCCCCACGGCGGAATACAGCTGGCGCTGCTCGACGGGGTCCAGCTTGTGGGCCGCTCCCCCGCGTCCGAGCAGGCTGCGGCCGCAGGCGACGGCGCCGCTGGAAACCAGCAGCACCTGGGCCCCGTCGGCACGGACGGCCTGGACCTGGTCCACGAGGGACGAGATCCGGGTCACGTCCAGCGTTCCGTCCGGACGGGTAAGGACGTTGGAGCCGATCTTGATGACGATGCGTTTCATTTGACAGAGGCTTTGAGACCGCGGATGACGGCCGACGTGAAACCGGCCTCCTCCATTTCCTTGAGGCCCTTGAGGGTGAGGCCGCCCGGCGTGCAGACCTTGACGATCTCCTCCTCCGGATCGGCCCCTTCCTTCGTCATCAGGCCGATTGCGCCGATCACCGTCTGGCAGACGACGGGCACCGCTTCGGAAGGAATGAACCCCATCTCGATACCGCCGCGGGCCGCATCCAGGATATAGCGCATGGCATAGGCGATGCCGCAGGAAGCCACGGCCGTGGCGGCGGCCATCTGACTGTAATCGATGACCATGGACGCCCCCATCGTGTCAAAAAGACCTTTGACGATGTCAACCGACGCCCGGTCCGCATGGACAGGCGTGATGAACGTCATGCTTTGCAGGACGTCGATGGCCGTATTCGGGATGACGAGGAATGATTGGGGCGTAATGCCGCCCACATCGTTTCCGAGCCACTCCGAGAGCTGCTCCGGGGAGATGCCGGCGGCGATGCAGACAAAGATTTGCGACGAATAATCCAGTCCGGCCTTGAGGCCTTTGACAACCTCCTCCACGAGCCAGGGTTTAACGACCACGAACACGACATCGGCGCCCTTGACGGCCTCCGTATTGTCGTGCGTGGTGTTGCATCCCCGCTCAGAAAAACCCTGGAGCACGGCCTCCGAAATGTCGCTGACCGTCACGTCAGCCGCCCGGACCGTTCCCGCCTTCACGAGACCCCGGGCGATGGCGCCGCCCATATTGCCGGCGCCCACAACCGCAATTTTCATGACTGCTACTAACTAACTGTTTGCACAAATATAGAAAATTGCAGCCAATTATCGCATAACTTTTTAATAATTTTGGGATTCGCGCGAATATTATGCGAATATCTGAATAATATTCACATAATCAGTGCCGCGAAGCCTTCGTAAAGACTGTCGATGAGGTCCCGGCTGGAATAGGCCTCCGCGGTACGCCTGTCCGTGAGGCTGTCGCCCGCGAAGCCATGGATCCAGACACCCAGGCATGCCGCCTCCCGGGCGGAATAGCCGCGCGCCAGCAGCCCGCCGACAAGCCCGGTGAGCACGTCACCGCTGCCTCCCTTGGCCATGCCGGGATTGCCGGTCGTATTGACCAGACATTCCCCTCCAGGAGCAAACACCTTGCTCCGGTATCCTTTGACGATGAGTACGCAGCCGATTCGGGCGCAAAGGGCGCGGACATCCTCTTCGGTCGGCTGAGGAAGGAGCCGGCGGAGCTCCCCCGGATGCGGTGTCAGAACGGAACCGGCCGGAAGGCGGCCGGGCAGAGAAGGGTCGGCGGCCAGAAGATTCAGGGCGTCGGCGTCCAGAACCATGGGAACACCCTCTTCCCGGGCGGAGTCAATCAGGTTTCCGAGCGCCTTCAAGGTCTCCGGAGCCTGTCCCAGGCCGGGGCCGACCGCGATGGCGGAGTAGCGGCCGATCCGGTCGGGGACGCGGTCGAACCAGGCGCCCGCGTTCTCCGAAAGCATCGCTGAAGGGAAACTGACGACCGCGGCCTGCAGCGCCCGCTCCGTGGAATGGAGCGTCACCAGTCCGCAGCCGGACTGGAGCGCGGCGCCCGTCGACAGCACCGCCGCTCCGGGCATGGTCTGGCAGCCGGCCACGATAAGCAGGTGCCCGTAGTCGCCCTTGTGGCTTTCGTTTTCCCGCACTTTCAGAACGGGTTTGAGGAAGGATGCATCAATGGTCATGGCAAGACAAAGATACGCCATTCCCCGCCCAAAAGCAAATGCGACGGACGCCGGTTTTGTTTTATCCTCCAGAATTGTTACCTTTGTGTGATACAAACACAGACCTATGGCAAAAAAAGGGATTTACACCTATGAATACCAGCATCCGGCCGTCACGGCGGACTGTGTGGTATTCGGCTATGACGGCAAGCAGCTGAAAGTTCTCCTGATCAAGCGCGCCAAGGAAAGGGAGGCCAGCACGTCGGCCTTCGTCGGATACTGGGCGCTGCCCGGAGGCTTCATGGATGTCGAAAAAGACAAAACGATCGCCCACACGGCCGCCCGGGAACTGCGGGAAGAGACGAAACTGAAACTGAACCCGAAGGAATTCAAGGAGGTGGGCACCTTCAGCCATATCGACCGGGACCCGCGTGAACGCGTCATCACCATCGCCCACTACGCTCTGGTGAAACTCTCCGAAGTGGAAGCCGATACCGACGCCGAAAAGGCCGACTGGTTCAGCATGAAGGACATCCCCCGGCTGGCCTTCGACCATGACCAGATTCTGCGCGTCGCCTGCAAACGGCTTCGGGAGGACATGTTCTTCGAACCGGTGGGCTTCGAACTGCTGCCGGAGACCTTCACCCTCCCCCAGCTTCAGAACCTGTACGAAGCCATCCTGGATTTCAAGTTCGACCGCCGCAACTTCGCCAACAAGATGAAACACTTCGGCATGCTCATCGAAATCCCGGACGAATCCCCCCGCCGCGGCACCCGCACCCCCATCAAATACAAGTTCGACAAAGACAATTACGACCGGCTGAAGGCGAACGGGTTCAAGTTTGAATTCTGATGGAAAAGACACATGCTTACGTCCCCGGTGCTCAGTTCCCCTGGCAGTACAAGTACGAGCACATGGCGGTCACGACGGACTGCGTCATCTTCACCTACGAAGACGGGAAACTGAAAATCCTGCTGGTCAGGCGCGGCAAAGAGCCGTACGCAGGGACCTGGGCCTTCCCCGGCGGCTTTCTCCGCACGGATGAAACCGCGGAGGAGGGAGCCCTGCGGGAGCTCCGGGAAGAGACCGCATTGACACCCTCCTCGCCCATCGTCCAGCTCGGGGTTTTCTCCGATGTGAAACGGGATCCGCGCGAACGCGTCATCACCATCGCTTTCTATGCGCTGGTCAAACCTTCCCAGGTCATCGGCGGAGACGATGCGGCGGAAGCCGCCTGGTATCCCGTCGACGAGCTTCCCCCCCTCGCCTTCGACCATCAGAAGATATTCGACGACGCCATGTCGCGCCTCCGCCGCGACATCCACTTCCAGCCCGTAGGCTTCGACCTGCTGGATGAGACCTTCACGATTCCGGACCTCCAGCGTCTCTACGAAGCCATCCTCGGCGTCAAGTTCGACCGGCGGAATTTCCACCGGAAAATCCTCGCTTCCGGCATTCTGGACGAAGTCCCGGACGAAAACCTGACGGATTCTCAGGATTTCAGGGCCTTGATGGAGAAAAACGCCCTTCCGGCCGACCTAAAGACGCGCCCCGGCCGCAAGGGAAGCTGGTTCTCCCTCAACCGCAAGCGGTACGAGCAGCTGAAGGAGAACGGCCTCAAGCAGGAGTTTTAGTCCTGATCCGCCTGACAATCAGACGCCACAGGAGCACAAGCAGATACACGGTCACGGGCTGGACAAAGAAGCGGATCACCCGCGCGACAGCGAAGGAGTTGTTGATCCAGAGCGCATAAGGAAGATTGGCGACGGCTCCGACGAAACAGAACGCCGAAGCGGCCGCAGCCACCCAGAAAAACCACTTCCGGGACCCGAGCCACTGTCCCGCCGCGGAACAGGCGAATTCGACCGCGAAGACGAGCGGCGGAATGCTCGCCAGCGGCAGGACATTTGTCATTACGACCAGAAGGAACTGCCGCATGTCGGCATGTTCGGTCAGCACCACCGAATCAAACCGCTGCCACACCAGAAACAAGGCGGCGTAGCCGAGGGCGGTCAGGACACACAGCACCGCCGACTTCGCGCCCAGACGGTCCCCGTTTTCCAGCATATGATTCCAGGGGAGCAGAATACCGAGAAGAAAACTGAACGCGTACTCCGCGCAAAGGCCATTTATTCCGGGTCCATGGACGGTATTCCGCATGAAATAGAAGGCCACGGCGGTCAGCATTCCGACCGCAATCTGCAGCCACGGCCCGGGTTTTCCGATACGATGCCGGACCAGCATCCCGCACCAGAGACACAGCAACGGGAAGACCAGCAGAGTGATGAACCAGAATCCCCTGACGGGGACCACACCGCTATATGTCGAGAAAAGCCTGCCCAGGAAAAGGAGCAGGCACGATCCGCCGGCAAGAACCACGGACGCGTTTTTCAGGGAGCTGTCCATCGCTATCGGTTCAGAATCCTCCAGAAACGGGCGGGCAGCCAGACATTCGGAAGGGCGGCCGCGGCGGAGAAGAGCGGCGCTATTTCCTCATCGTGGAAGCCGGCGATGCCGCAGCCGATCCGCGTCACGAGGAAGGTCATCTCCGGGTGCTGCGCGGCGAACCGGATGAACTCGTCCACATAGGGTTTGATGGTGTCGACACCGCCCTGCATGGTCGGGATGGCGTAGCTTCTTCCCTGAAGGCCGGCTCCCTGCCCCCAGACGGCGCCGAAGCGGGCATGGGCGTGGGCCGCCGCTCCGCCGGCATGGGCGCCCTGCAGGTTGCTGCCGAAGACGAAGATCTGTCCGGGAGCGAGATGGTCGACGCGCTCCGGCGTGACCCGGTCCGCCGCGGCTTTCTCGTTGAAGAAATCTTCATCGGAAGCCATGGAGGCGTGGAAATGCATCATTTTCTCGTAATAGATGTCCTTGCTGCGGCGGTGCCTGGCGAACATCGCGCGGGTACCCTCCTGCGTTGCGCTGAAATTCAGGGAATTCTGGATGTCCATTTCACGCGCGACTTCCACGGCGTCCTGGTTCGCGCCGATGTACACGAAGGTCCACCCCTTTTTGCGAAGTCGGCCGACCATCTCCTTGATGGCTTTACCGCTATACTCGCGGGACGCGTTCTCGAGGCCGTCCGTGATGACGGTCACCAGCACGCGGTCCTCCTCCTTCACCTTCCCTTCCAGGGTGGTGACGGCCATGCCCATGGCATCGTACAAGGGCGTGCAGGCGTTCGGGCGGTAATCCTTTTCCGTCAGATCCTGAACTTCGCTGATGGGGGCGTCGTCGATGACGGTTTTGACGTTCGGCGCCACGGTATTGAACGTCACGAAAGTGAAGCGCTGGTCCTGGTCCGCGTAATTCTGCTGCGCGGCACGGATGGACTGGATGGTCTCATTGGCGCCGGAAAGCGCCTGGTCATAGATGGAGTGCATCGAGCCGCTCTCATCCAGAATAAGCAAGTTGTGAATGGTGATCATGGTTTTCTACGGGTTTTCATTATATACGTAAACGCTGATAAGATGTTTCAGGCGGAATAGAAAAATAACGACAACTTTTTGTATTTTTGTCAAAACAGACTCCGAAACTTGTCATCTTCCATAACTATGCGCACTCTACTCAAAAACGGAAAAATCTATGACGGAACCGGCGCCGACGCCTTCATCGGCGACATTCTGGTCGACGGTGAGAGAATTATCGATGTAGGGACCGGCCTGGCCGCGGAGGCGGACGAGGTCGTCGACCTGGACGGCCTCAGCATTTCATCGGGATTTTTTGACGCCCATTCCCATAATGACTGGTTCGCCGTCAAAAAAGAGCCTCTGAAATATCTGGAGCCCTTCATCCGGCAGGGAATCACGTCCTTCATCACGGGAAACTGCGGTCTTTCCGCCGTGGGCTTCGAACCGGACAGCCCTTATGCGGACAAGGCCGGCGCGGGGCTTTTCGGCTATCACGGCGACACGACCGGGGTCTACCCGACCGTGAAGGAATTCTTCGAGGCCGTTGACCGGAACAATCCCTGCAACATGGCCATTCTTGTGGGGCACTGCACCGCCCGCACGAGCGTCGCCGGGTGGGAGAACCGGCCGCTCACGGAGGAAGAGCGGAAACGGATGCTGGCGATTCTGGAGCAGGGGCTTCAGGAAGGGGCCTGCGGCCTTTCTCTCGGCATGATGTATCTTCCGGGGCGCTTTGCCGATGTCGCCGAAACCCGCGATGTCGCCCTGCTCGCCGAAAAATACGACCGGCCGCTCACGGTCCATCCCCGGGCCGAATCGGCCGTCTCCCTGGACTATCCCATCTTCGGACGGGCCCACATCCTCCGGGCGCTGGACGAACTGGTGGAGATGTCCAGGGGCACGCATATGAAACTCCAGTACTCCCACGCCATCTTCGTGGGCAGAAGCACCTTCAAATGCAAGGAGGAACTGCACCGCATCCTGGACGAAATGAAGGCGGACGGCATTGACGCGCAGTTCGACATCTACAACGAACTGCTGGGCGTGTCGGTCATCACCGTCTTCATTCCCAACTGGTTCCAGGAGCTGTCTCCCAAGGACAAGCGCAAGCCCTGGAACCAATGGCGTTTCACCATCCTGGGAGAACTGTCCATGAAAATGCTGGGATTTGGCTGGAAAGACATCCAGATCGCCTATCTGGGTCCCGGCCTGGAGCAGTACGAGGGGAAGACTGTCTATCAAATCGCCAAGGAGTGGGGCAAATCCTGCATGAGCGCCTACCTGGACCTTTGCGAGATGTCCGGCTTCAAGGGCCGGGTGAACATGGGTCCTTACA
>JAEEGI010004571.1_pt1 | contig 32291 bp, 27 predicted proteins | sample 8958751 | NCBI WGS metagenome assembly JAEEGI01 (sample SAMN16246545, study PRJNA631951) | gut metagenome | biome: gut microbiome; feature: rumen; material: KS-attached | host: Bos | place: Iran: Karaj | collected 2018-10
CAAGTATCCTGCCGATGTTTTCTCGGCAATGGCTCCAACAATTTTAGAGCTTCCGATTTCAAGTGCTACAATGTACTGGTTCTTTTCCATAAAAGTGATAGCGATATTTTAGTTTTATTGTTTTTATATTATAACGATTAATTACTCTTCTTTTGGTTCTTCTCGTCCTCTTTTTTGACATCAGCGTCGGTCTTTGCAGCTTTTTCCTGCTGCTCACGCTTGACATCGGCAGCAGTGCCGACGGTCATGGTCTGGATGTCAGGAGCCTGCTCGTCGTCATCGGGGGCGTCAACAATAGTCTGCTGAACAGCCTTGGTCCGGCGTGTAGCCACCACCTGATGGTTCCACTTGACCGAAATGGTGTCGAACGTGTTCCAACCCCTCTGAGGCATCACCTCGCGGTAGAACAGCTTGAGCTTAGCAAACTTGTTATCCAGCCCCGAGACGTTGCCGATGTTGACGACATGTCCGCTGATGCTGGGCACGAGGATGATGTTGTTGGTGTCACGCAAGATGTACATCGTCACCAGGGAGTGCAACAGTGAATCACTCTCAACATAGTCAATGAGCGGCAACAGGTGCGTGGGCGGGAACTTGCGGGTGAAGTGTCCCTGCACCACCGGCACATCGCTGTGATAGTAGTTGGTGGCCGACATGTGCTTGCCAGCGCGGTTCACATAGTAGGAACTACCGCCGTCAAACACCCTGAACACCGGAACCAGCTGGCTCACGCGAATGAGGACCTTGCCGTCCTGGCACTTGACGATGTCGGCATTCTCCAGGTAGGGCGAGAGACGAAGGGCCTCCTCGATTTCCGAGGCATTGATGTCGCCCATGCGCTTCCCAACGAGCTTGATGCCTTGCCCCTTGAGGTCGTTGAGCACACCCTGAGGCGTGACAAACGATGTGCTGTCGGCATTGATGACCTGCACTTCGATACCGGTACACTTCTCGCCCCGCGACTTGTCCTTCGCCCACAGGATACCAGTGACGAGAGCTGTCGCGAGCACGAGCAGAATGCTATTTTGTATCAGTCGTTTCAACGCCGTTGTTTCTTGAATTCAAAGCATATTTGAGGCAGCAAGTTGGCGATATCGCCGGCACCTGCTGTCAATAAAACGTCAAAATTACTCAATTCTATTGACCTAATCAAATTTTCTTTCGAGTAAATGCATTTTTTTGTGCTGGTGACCTGTTCCAGTATCATTTCGCTGGTCACTCCAGGAATGGGTTCCTCGCGGGCAGGATAGATGGGCAACAGGATCACCTCATCGGCCAGCGAAAGCGCTGCAGCAAAGCCTGGAGCGAAGTCGCGCGTGCGCGTGTAAAGGTGCGGCTGGAAGATGACCGTCAGGCGGCGGTCAGGATACAGGTCACGCACCGACTTGATGCTGGCTGTCAACTCTCCTGGATGGTGGGCATAGTCGTCAATCATCACCCTACCCTGCTTGCCCGGTTCCTTGAGCCAGAACTCAAAACGGCGCTTGGGACCCATGAACGTGGCCATGGCCTTGCGCATCGCGTCGGCGGGAACGTCAATGAGCCTGCAAGCCGCCATGGCGGCAATGGAATTCTCAATATTGATATCGACAGGCACACCCAGACTGATGTCATTTATCGTCTCCCAAGGGGTCACCAGGTTGAAGGTGATTTCGCCGTCACCCTTGCGGATGTCCTGGGCATGGAAATCGCCTGCATCGCGGCCATAGGTATAGGTTTTAACGCCCTCTTGCACACGGGGTTTGAGAGCGAGGCCAGTATGGATGATGAGTGCCCCGCCGGGCTGAATCAGCTCGGTGAAATGGGCAAAGCTCTCGAGGTAATTTTCGGCGGTGCCGTAGATGTCCAGATGATCAGGATCGGTCGATGTCACAACGGCGATATAGGGACGCAAGTGGTGGAACGAGCGATCAAACTCGTCGGCCTCGATAACCGAGTAAGGACTGGTTGCCGAGAGCAGGAAATTGCTGTCGTAGTTGCGCAAAACGCCGCCCAAAAAGGCGTTGCAGCCTATGCCGCTATCATGCAGGATGTGGGCCGCCATGCTCGACGTCGTGGTCTTGCCATGGGTGCCGGCGAAGCACAAACCCTTGCTGTGGGCCGTCACCACGCCCAGCAACGCCGCGCGCTTGAGCACCTCAAAGCCGTTTTCGCGAAAATAGGTCAGCCCCTTGTGGCTGTCGGGAACGGCAGGGGTATAGACCACCAGCGTGCGCTCGGGGTCACGGCAGTAGTCGGGAATCAGGGCGGGGTCCTCGTCAAAGTCGATATGGACGCCCTCCTGCTGCAATGCGGCAGTCAAGTCGCTGGGGGTGCGGTCATAACCGGCTATGCGCTTGCCCAGGGCCAGAAAATAACGCTCCAGAGCTGCCATGCCAATGCCTCCGGCACCCACGAAATATAATGAATCAAACTCTTTCATTTTTCCCAGTATTTGAATGGTTTAGGCTTTGTTCTTCTCGATGATTTTCTCGACCTCGTCAACGATGTGCTCGGCGGCATCGCGCAGTGCCATTTGCAAGACATTGCCCGACAGCGTAGCGATTTTCTCGCCATCGGCCACAGTGGCAAGCATGGTGTCCACCAGTTGGGCCGAGGCATCGGCATCGGGTACCAGAATGGCCGCATCACGGGTCGAGAGGGCCAAGGCGTTCTTGGTCTGATGGTCCTCGGCGACGTTGGGCGAGGGCACCAGGATGGCCGCCTTGCCCAGCAGCTGCAGCTCGGAGATGGAACTGGCCCCGGCGCGTGAAACGACCAGGTCGGCAGCGCGATAGGCCATGTCCATATTGCTGATGAAGGCCATCTGCGCCACGTTTTTCACTCCTGATGCATCCAGGGCCTCGCGGCACTGCTGGTCGTAGATTTTACCTGTTTGCCAAATGACCTGCACATCGTAGGCCTCACCGATTTTGGCCAAGCCGTCGATGATGGCGTTGTTGATGGTGCGTGCACCCAGGCTGCCGCCGATGATGAGGATCGTCTTCTTGTTGGGGTCCATGCCCATGGCCTGGCGGGCCTGTTCGGGCGAGGCACCGCACTCCAGCAGGTTGCGCCTGACGGGATTGCCCGTGAGCACAATCTTGTCCTGAGGGAAGAAGCGCTCCATGCCCTCATAGGCGACGCAGATGCAGTCGGCCTTGGCAGCCAGCAGTTTATTGGTCACACCGGCATAGGAGTTCTGTTCCTGCAGCAGGGTGGGAATGCCTTGTTTCTGGGCCTCCTTGAGCATGGGGCCGCTGGCATAGCCGCCCACACCGATGGCGATGGCAGGCTTGAAGTCCTTGAGGATGTTCTTGGCCAAGCGCATGCTCTTCAACAACCGGGCCATGACCTTGAAGTTGCGCAACAGGTGCTTGCGGTCAAAACCGCTCACCGGCAGGCCGATGATGTTGTAACCTGCAGCAGGCACTTTTTCCATTTCCATGCGTCCCTCGGCGCCGACAAACAGGATTCTGGCGGCGGGATAGCGGCGACGCACCTCGTTGGCGATGGACAGGGCCGGGAAAATGTGACCTCCGGTTCCTCCACCGCTTACCAGTACATTGATTTGTTGATTATCTCCAGACATTTTTAGCAGGTATTTCGGTTGGGTTTTCGGCATCGAGACCCTCGATGATGGGGGTCTCCTCCACTTTATTTTTCTTGTTGCCGTAGTTGGCGATGGTGCGGCTCACGCTCAGCATCACGCCAAAGGCGACACTTATTACTATGATCGATGTACCACCCTTGGAAATGAGCGGCAAAGGCTGTCCCGAAACAGGGAACACGCCCACGTTGATGGCCATGTGGAACAAGGCCTGGAAGGTGATGAACGACGCCATTCCGATGACCAGCAGCGACGGCAGCACACGCTTGCTGCGCCGCACAATCATCGCGGCTCGTCCCAGTAGCGACAGGTAGAGCAGCATGACAAATATGCCCCCCACAAAGCCCCACTCCTCGACAATAATGGAGTAGATATAGTCACTGAATGCCAGCGGCAGACGGCTGCATTCCCTGGACTTGCCCACGCCAAAGCGGGCAATGCCGCCGTTGGCCTGTGCCATGCGCGAGAACATCTCCTGCTGGTTCTTGGCTGTGATGGGACGATATACCAGCGAGTCGCTGTTCAGCCACTCGCGAACACGGTTCTTCCAGGTGCCCGATCTTAAACGGTCCCCCTCGGATTTACTATCTGAGCCGCCTGCCGGCAATTCCTGGACAACGACATCGCCCACAGCCGTCGTGGCCATCATTTCCTTTTGTGTATCCTTGAATATTTCAGCCTTCTTGTCGTTGTTGTTCTTGATGATGACAAAAAAGCCGAACATGATGCCGAAGAAGACCATCAGGATGCCGATTTTCTTGAACCTCGCGCCACCGATGAGCAGCATCGAGCCGCTGATGGCAATCAGCAGCAGCGTGTTGGTCAAACCGCTCCTGATCATCAAGCCGCCGTAGAGCGCCACCACCAGCGCCGCGCCAACAAGGCCGTTGGTGCTGATGTCCTGATTCTTTTGGGACTTGGCGAAGATATAGGACAGGATGGTGACTATCGACAATTTGGCCAACTCGGCGGGCTGCAGGGTGACGCCCGGCACAATCGTCATCGCGCGGCGAGCGCCGTTGATGACCTCGCCAAAGAACATGACGTACACCAAACTAAAGACGGTGATCACGGCCAAGCCGGGAATCATCGCATACAGGAATGCGGGCCTGTTATAGTCCACCCGCTGGAGGCCCACCACACACGCAGCACCAAGCCCCAAGAAGATGCACTGCTTGATGATGGGCATATAGATGCCCTGCGCGGCAATCTCGCGGCTGGATGCGCTGTAACTCTCCACAATGGAGATGATGAGCAGCATGATGTAGATGCCCCAGATCCACGGATCGCCGTATTTCTGGGATATCTCGTTATATCTGTTAGTCTTTTCGGTAGGAGACATAAATCAGTCGGTGATTAGTCAGAATGTTTACTGATGGGCTTTCATGTTCTTGACACACTCCTTGAACTGGTTGCCGCGGTCGGCCATGCCGTTGAACAGGTCAAAGCTGGCACAACAGGGCGACAGCAGCACGGTCTGTCCCTCATGGGCCAGTTCGCGGCACTTGTCCATGCACTCGGGCATGCTGCGTGCATCGGTCACCACGGGTACCTTGCCGTCAAAGAACTCATGCAGCTTGGCATTGTCCACGCCCAGGCACACGATGGCGGTGACCTTTTCCTTGACCAGCGGCTCAATCTGGCTGTAGTCGTTGCCCTTGTCAATACCTCCCAGGATGAGCACACACGGCTCGTTGACACTCTCGAGGGCATACCAGCAGGCATCGACGTTGGTGGCCTTGCTGTCGTTGATGTAGCGCACGCCGTCAACGGTATCGACATACTCCAAGCGGTGAGGAACGGCCTCAAAATCGGCCAGGGCCTCGCGGATGACGTCCTTGCGGATGTCGAATACCTGGGCCGACAGACCGGCCGCCATGGTGTTATAGACGTTGTGCAGGCCCTTGAGGGCAAGGTTGTCACGAGCGATGTCCCAGCGGTCACCATTCACGTTGAAATTGAGCACACCGTCGTGCACCCAAGCGGCCTGGCGGCTGTCGTCGTCGCCCGTGAAACTCAGCAGCCTGGATTCCAGGTGATGCTGGCGCAGCTGCGAGGCAATGATGGGGTCGTTGTGCCAGAAGATGAACGAGTCGTCGCCCGTCTGGTTCTGCGTGATGCGGAACTTGGCCGCGGCATAGTTCTCCATCTTGTAGTCGTAGCGGTCCAGGTGGTCAGGCGTGATGTTGAGCAGCACAGCGACGTTGGCCTTGAACTCGTACATGTTGTCAAGTTGGAAACTGCTCAACTCGATGACATACACATCATGGTGCTCGGTGGCCACCTGCAGTGCCAGACTGCGGCCCACATTGCCTGCCAGACCCACGTTCAGGCCCGCTTTCTTGAAGATATGGTAAGTAAGTTTGGTGGTCGTGGTTTTGCCGTTGCTACCGGTGATGCACACCATCTTGGCATCGGTGTAACGACCTGCAAACTCGATTTCGCTCACGATGGGAATGCCCTTTGCGATGGCCTGAGCCACCATGGGAGCGGTGTCGGGGATGCCGGGGCTTTTTACGATCTCGTCGGCGTTGAGGATTTTCTCGGGGGTGTGTCCACCCTCTTCCCAAGCGATGTCATACTTGTCGAGCAGGTCTTTATAGGTCTGCCCGATGTTGCCGGCGTCGCTCAGCCACACGTCCATGCCCTTTACCTTGGCGAGCACCGCAGCTCCCGCTCCGCTCTCACCGCCGCCTAATACTACTAGTCGTTTTGCCATATATATCGTTGTCAATTAGTCGATTGAGGATTATTATCGGATTTTCAGCGTCACAAACGTCAAGGCCGCCAGCAAGATGCTCACCAGGAAGAATCGCATCACGATTTTGGCCTCGGGGATGCGGTGGTCAGGGGTCTTGATCTTGTAATCCCAGGTCAGTTTCTCGGGGTCGGCCGTGAAATGGTGATGCAGCGGCGTCATCTTGAACAGGCGCATGTTCTTGCCCTTGTGACGCTTGACATACCACACTTGCATGATGACCGACAGTTCCTCGATGAGGAAGATGCCGCACAACAAGGGAATGAGCCACTCCTTGCGGATGAGCACGGCAAACACGGCGATGATGCCGCCCAGGCACAAGCTACCCGTGTCGCCCATGAACACCTGGGCCGGGAAGGAGTTGTACCACAGGAAACCGATTGTCGCGCCGATAAATGCCGCGGCATACACTACCAGTTCACTGCTATCGGGGATGTACATGATATTCAGGTAGGATGAATAGATGACGTTACCTCCCAGATAGCACATGATCGCAAGGGCCACTCCAATGATTGCCGAGGTACCTGTCGCCAAGCCGTCAACGCCGTCGGTCAGGTTGGCACCGTTGCTTACTGCGGTGATGACAAAGATGGTCACCAGGATGAACAGGATCCAGCCGCCCAGCTGCTTGTGCTTGCCCATCCACTTGGTGAAATAGGCATAGTCAAAGTTGTGGTTCTTGACGAAGGGCAGCGTGGTCTTGGTCGCCTTCACGGCCTGAGACTTGTGGATCTCGACCAGTTCGGGCGTCTCGTTGCGGTTAGTGACGTGCACGTTCTCGTTCATCACGATGGCGGGGCTCAGGTACATGGTCAGGCCCACGATGATTCCCAGACCCACCTGGCCCACAATCTTGAACTTGCCCTTGAGGCCCTGCTTGTTGTGGTGGAAGACCTTGATGTAGTCGTCGGCAAAGCCCAACGCGCCGCACCACAGCGTGGACACGATCATGAGCAGCATATACACGTTGTTGAGCTTGCCCAGCAGCAGGCACGGCACCAGAATCGAGATGATAATGATGATACCGCCCATGGTGGGGGTTCCCTGCTTGGCCGAGTTGCCGCCCAGTTTCTCCTCGCGCTCCTTGTCGCACATCTGGCGTTCCTTGAGCTTGAAAATGATTCGGCGACCGATGACGATGCCGATGAACAGCGACAGGATGAAAGCAAAGCCTGACCTGAACGTGATGTATTCAAACAGGCGGGCACCACTCACGTGGTGATACTGTTCCAGGTAATGAAAAAGATGATAAAGCATATCTTTGTTCTTGGTTGGTTAATAATCTCATTTAGACTCACCGCCAAACACCTCGAGCACCTCTTCGCGGTCATCGAAGTGATGCTTCACGTGGTTAATCTCCTGATAGTCCTCGTGGCCCTTGCCGGCGATGAGCACGACGTCACCGGCCTGAGCCAGTTGACATGCCGTGCGGATGGCCTGGCGACGGTCAGTGATGATCAAAGTGACAGGGCGCTTGTCGTCGGGCAGTCCCACTTCCATCTGGCGCAAAATCTCGTCGGGGTCCTCGGTGCGGGGATTGTCGCTGGTGAGGACTACACGGTCGCTGCGCACGGCAGCTTCACGTGCCATGATGGGACGCTTGCCGGCATCGCGGTCGCCACCGCAGCCGCACACGGTGATGACATGGCCGTTGGTGCCTACCACCTCACGGATGGTGTCGAGCACGTTGACCAGCGCGTCGGGCGTGTGGGCATAGTCCACGATAGCCGTATAGCCACGCGGCGAACGCAGGGTCTGGAAACGGCCTGCCACGGGTTCCAGCAGGCTCATCTTGACGAGCGTCTCCTGCGGGTCGAAGCCCAGCAGCAGCGAGGCGCCATAGACCGACAGCAGGTTATAGGCGTTGAAGCGACCGGTGAACAGCACCTCGACCTGATTGCCGTTCAACTCGAGCGTCGTGCCGTCGAGGCGCGATTCCACGATGCGCCCCTTGAAATCGGCGATGGAGCGCAACGAGTAGCGGTACTTGCCTGCGGCCGTGTTCTGCAGCATTACCTCACCCACCTTGTCGTCAACATTGACCAGGGCAAAGGCGCCCTTGGGCAGGCTGTCAAAGAACATCTTCTTGGCGGCGATGTAGTTGTCCACCGTCTTGTGGAAGTCCATGTGGTCGCGGGTCAGGTTGGTAAAGATGCCGCCGGCAAAGGAGATGCCCTCGATGCGGCGTTGCACGCACGCATGGGAGCTCACTTCCATGAAGGCGTACTCGCAACCGGCCTGCACCATCTCGTGCAACAGGCGGTTGAGCGTCAAGTGGTCGGGCGTGGTCTGCTTGGCCGGCTCCCTGACGGTGTCGATGATGTTCTCGACGGTTGACAGCAGGCCCGCCTTGTGGCCCATGAGGCGCGCCATCTCATAGAGCAGCGTCGCCGTAGTGGTCTTGCCGTTGGTGCCGGTGACGCCCACCAGGCGCAATGCCTTGGAGGGGTGGTCAAACCACTCGTCGGCCAGGTGAGCCAGCGCGATGACGCTGTTCTCGACCTGGATATATGTAACAGACTGGCTCAACGTCTCGGGCATGTCCTCGCACACGATGGCACGTGCACCTGCAGCGGCCACATCGGGGATGAAACGGTGCGAATCAACGGCGACACCCTTCACAGCGACAAACATGACGCCGTCGCGGGCCTGGCGCGAATCGTTGATGAGGTCGATGATATCGACGTCGGTATCCCCCACCACCTGCAGTGGCTGGATGGACGTGAGCAGTTGTGATAATTTCTTCATGATAGTGTTGGTCTTATTTTTTGTGTTAACTGTTTCTTAATCTCAGATTGATGCGCTGGCCGCGGGCATAGTGGCTGCCGGCAGCAAGGCTCTGTCCCGTCACCATGCCCGAACCGGTGAAGCTCACGCTCAAGCCTGCATCTTCCAGGATCTTGATGGCTTCACGCACGCTCAGTCCGATGACGTTGGGCACACCCTTCTCGACCTGTTTGGGGCGGACATAGGTGTGCGGCGCCTGGATGCCCAAGCCGCGCTTGATGTTGTTTGAGACATAGTCCCCCATCGAAGCAAACAGCGTGGGATAGTTCTTCGCATCCTTGGGTTTCTCGACATAGTTGGGGGTCTCTCCCAGCAGGCCGTGGGCATACATCTTGAGGGCGATATTCTTCATCACCATGCCGCTGCTGGCACCAGCGCCACGGTCGGCGCCCAGCATGAGCACGATGCAGGAATACTTGGGATGCTCGTAGGGGAAGAAGCCGCAAAACGCCAGACGCTTCTTGCCGCTGTACTTGCCACCGACGACGTCAAATGCCGTACCCGTCTTGCCAGCGATTTCCACCCTCTTGTCCTGGACCCAATGGCGCGCCGTTCCATGGCTGCCCCACACCACATCGTGGAGCATGATGCGCAACTTGCGGGCATTTTCGGGCGAGCACACCTGCTTGCGGATGTAGGTCACGGGAATGATCGAGTCGGGCTCTCCCTCACGCGAGAGTTTCTTGAACAGGTGGGGACGCACATACTTGCCGTCATTGGCAATGGCATTGTACATCGCCAGGGTGCACAACGGCGGGATGCGAGAGCCGTAGCCGAAGGCCTGACGCGAGAGGGTCACGCGTCCGCCGTTCTTGATTTCGGCATCCTGGAACCAGGGCACGTTTTCACCGGCAATACCCGAGTGGAACGGCTCGAAGAAGCCCATTTCCTCCAGACGCTTGCGGAAACCCGGAGGATTGTCGCCGTATTTCCTGACAATGATCTTGGCCATGCCGATGTTGGACGATGTCTCGATGATCTGGCGAGGCGTGCGCGTGGCACCGCCATGGGAGTCGGTAATGGGGTTACCGCCGGCATAGGTCCATGTCGAACCTGTGGCGATCGGCTCCTCGATGTTGCTGATGATGCCGTCCTCAAGGGCGACCATCATCGATATGGTCTTCACCACCGAACCCGGCTCATAGCCCAGCACGGCATGGTTCACGCCCTCGACATACTCGCCAGTGGTCTTGCTGCGCTCCAGGTTGCTGATGGCTTTGATCTCGCCTGTTGCCACCTCCATGAGCACACAGGTGCCCCACTCGGCGCCGGTCTCGAGGCACATGTCATTGAGCTCATTCTCGACGATGTCCTGCAGCTGCACGTTGATGGTCGTGGTGATGTCGTAGCCCTTGACGGCAGGAACGCTCTCGGCGCGCACGATGCCGTTGGTGAGCTGGGTGCTCTGTGCCACACCAGGCTTGCCGTAAAGCAGCGAGTCCAATGCCATCTCCAGGCCGGAATGGCCGTGGATGCTGGAACTTACCTCGTTCTGGCCCACGTTGCCGATGCTGCGCGCCGCCATGCCGCCAAAGGGTTTCATGCGGCGGCTGTGCTTCTCGCAGTAGAAGCCGTTCTTGTTCTTGGCACGGCGCAGGAAGGGGAACTGGCGCACCCGCTCATACTCCTTGTGGGTGAGCATTCTGGGGAACAGTTTGTAGGCGCGGTTCTTGCGCGGCTTCTTGCCTGGGGCGGGATTCTTGGCCGCATCCAGGATGGCCTTGCGGTCCTGCAGGAGTTTTCTCTTCCACTGTGCAGCATCCATCGAGTTGTCAAAAACCGCCAGACTGTCGCACAACGGCCCGATGTCCTTCATCAGCGTGTCGGTCTTGATGCCGTCGGTAAACCAGTCGATGCGCAGCACATAGTACTGCAGATTGGCAGCGAGCACCGACCCGTCATCGGCCAGCAGCTTGCCTCGCTCGGGCTCGATGGGAACGGTCTCGGTGAGCACCTGGTCAGCCTTCTTGTTCCACTCGGCAGCCTGCACCACCGTAGTTTTGAACAGCTTCCATGATATAGCGACCGAAAACAGCAGCATGATGCCCACCACGATTCCGTAGCGCATGAGGATATGCCGTTTGTTGTTCTGTTTCATTGTTGAGGACTCTTTGTACTGTTAATTGACGGGCGGTTTACTTTGAATCTAACCGGTAGGGCGGCTCCTGCGGAGCGGACAAACCGATGTTCTTCTCTTGCATGAGTTTGGTCATCTCACTCTCACGGATCATCGAGTTATACCTTGCACTGGCGTCCACCAGGTCGGTCTGGGCATTGGCCAGCTCGGTCTTGAGCTGGATCACCTCCTCCATGCTGCTCTGGCAGACGAACTTGTTGGCGATGTAGGCCAGGGCCATGATGACCAGGGCGATGATATATACTGCGTTTCGCTTGAAGAAATCCAACGACAGGAAGCGGCCCTGGAAGATGTCCTTGCCCGCTTTCTTGCCTGTGGCTACCGTGTAACTCTTTCTCTCGCTCATATTGGTGACAGTGATTTGATGCGTTATTGTTTGTTGTTATCAGGGCGGGCGACCAGCTCGGCGACGCGTAGTTTGGCGCTGCGCGAGCGCGGGTTGCGCTCCACCTCCTCGGCGCTGGGCACAATGACCTTGCCGGTAATCACACGCCACGGCGTGTTGACGCGGCCGTAGAAGTCCTTCTCCAGCTTGCCCTCGACGTTGCCCGCGCGCATGAAGTTCTTGACCAGGCGGTCTTCGAGGGAATGATAGGTGATGATGGCCAAGCGGCCACCGGGGTTGAGCACGTCGAGCGACTGGGCAAGCAGGCGGCGCAGGGCGTCAAGCTCATTGTTGACCTCGATGCGCAATGCCTGAAAGACCATCGACAGCTCCTTCTTTTCCTGCGAGGGCTTGAGCAGCGGCCGCACAACGTCAACGAGCTGGCCTGTCGTGGACAGGGGGCGCGACTTGACGATCGCGGCGGCCAGTCGGCGCGACTGCCTCAGTTCGCCGTAGAGGTACAGCACGTCGGCAATGCGCTCCTCGCTGTAGGTATTGAGCAGCTCTTGGGCCGTGAACGAGGCGCTGCGGTTCATGCGCATGTCCAGGGGAGCATCAGCACGGAAGGTGAAGCCCCTCTCCACAGCGTCAAAGTGATGGAACGAGACACCCAAGTCGGCAAGGATGCCGTCAACGCCCTCGATGCCGTAATACCGCAGATAGTTCTTGAGATAGGCAAAATTGCCGTGTGCAAATGTAAACCTGTCATCCTGCAGGCGGTTTTCCCATGCGTCCATGTCACGGTCCATGCCCACGAGCCTGCCGCCCGCGCCCAGACGGTCCATGATGGCACGACTGTGGCCGCCACCGCCAAAGGTGACGTCAACATAGGTGCCATCGGGCTTTACTGCGAGTCCCGCAATCGTCTCGGCGAGCAGCGCAGGTATGTGATAAACAGGTTGTTCCATTGCTATCTTTTTTGCTATCTGGTGTGTCTTCTCAACCCCTCATTTTAGGGACTTCAAAGGTACTGCTTTTTTTTGGATAATTTGCAATCACAAATGAATTATTTACAAATTTGAAAATAAAAATTGTTAACAGGCCCTGTTAATAACTTTATATAGCTTGTATATCAGGCAATTATGGCCGAAATTTACGAATTTGAACAGCAGCCGTTTTTCGGCCCCAAAATGCCGATTTTGATATTTTAATATTTATAAACACTTTTTCAATGTAATTTTTAATACTTTTGCCATTGCATCTGATGTGAAATGCGTCACTTCGGGGTGCAATTCGTTTGATTTAAGGCTTTTATCGCATCATCTTCCCCAACCGCCGGCAAGGTGATGACACAACCAGAATTTGACCATCAAGAGTATGATGAACAACGCTTTGGACAAGCATGGCTTTGCAATGGACCTGGTGGAGCAGAACGCGACGCCATTTTACTATTATGACCTGGATCTGTTGCACGCGACGTTGGACGAGATTAACCGTCAGATCGAAGGTCATCCCTTCAAGGTCCACTATGCCGTTAAGGCAAACGGCAACCCACGCATTCTCAAGGAGATAGCAGAATCTGGACTAGGGGCCGACCTGGTGAGCGGCGGTGAAATCAAGGCCGCCATCGCAGCGGGATTTGACCCGCGGGAAATGACCTTCTCGGGCGTGGGGAAAACTGATTGGGAAATCAGGCTCGGCATCGAGAACGGCATCGGGTGCTTTAATGTGGAATCCATCCCCGAACTCGATGTCATCAACCAGCTGGCCGGCGAGATGTGCAAGAAGGCGGGCATCGCTTTCAGGGTCAACCCCGACATCGACGCCCACACCCACAAATACATCACCACAGGCACCGCCGACAACAAATTCGGCATCAGCATCGAAGTTCTCGACGAGGTCATCAGACACGCCTTGACCCTGCCACACGTCAACCTGCGCGGACTGCATTTCCACATCGGTTCCCAAATCACCGAGATGCAGCCTTACGTCATGCTGTGCGAGACTGTCAACCGCCTTCTCGAACGCTATGACGCCCAGGGCATCCACTTCGAGATAATCAACGTGGGAGGCGGCCTGGGCATCGACTACAAGGACCCCGACGCACATCCCCTACCCAATCTTGAGGAATACTTCGGAACCTTCAAGCACCTCCTCAAACTCAGACCCAACCAGCTGTTGCACTTCGAGTTAGGCCGAGCCATCGTGGGCGAGTGCGGCTCCTTGATTTCACATGTCGTCTTTGTCAAGGAAACGCGCAACAAGAAGTTCGTCATTCTCGATGCCGGCATGACCGACCTCATCAGACCTGCGCTATATGAAGCCCGCCACAAGGTTCAAAACCTGACTGCCGCCGGTAGCGACGAGCAAGAAACTTATGACGTGGTAGGGCCCGTGTGTGAGTCCAGCGACGTTTTTGCCCACGACTGCATTCTGCCCGTTACCCGTCGGGGTGACCTGATTGCTATCCGCTCGGCGGGGGCCTACGGCGAGTCGATGTCCTCATGCTACAACATGCGTTCCTTGCCCTCGAGCGTGTTTGCAGGCGGCAAGTGATGCTAAATCCTTGCGCTCCAGCCCCACGCATTTACACAGTGGGGAGATTTCACAAATGCCAATCTGGGTTAATCGACTATTATACAGCCGATTAACTATATTCATGCAAAATTTTCTAAAAAATTTTTACCGAATCCTGTAGCAAGCTCAAAAAAAAGACCTATTTTTGCAAACAGGATTCCAAATTTTTGATTTTCATGGAAAGGATTGACACGCTAGACAAGAAAATTTTAGAAATCGTGATGAACAACGCCCGCATCCCCAGCAAGGATGTGGCACAGGTGTGCGGGGTGTCAAGAGCTGCCGTGCATCAGCGCATCCAGCGACTCATCGACGACGGAGTCATCACCGGTTCGGGCTACAACGTGAATCCCAAGCTGCTGGGTTACTCGACCTGCACCTTTATCGGACTCACCCTGGAGCGCGGCTCAATGTACCGCACCGTGGTTCCTGAACTCCTGAAAATCAAGGAAGTGGTGGAATGCCACTTCACCACCGGGCATTACACGATGATGATCAAAGTGTATGCCCGTGACAACGAGCACCTGATGTCGCTGGTCAACGACCGCATCCAGCACATCGAGGGTGTCGCCGCCACCGAGACGCTTATCTCGCTGGAGCAGAGCATCAGCCGCACGCTGCCCATCTGCTACGACGAGTGAGCCACTGCGAGCAATGCCCCAACATAGAGCCATGAAATTAAAAACCGTTAACAGCGAGAAAAATCAGTTTTTTTACATTACCTTTGTCAACCAGTAATTGACAACACCATCATGGTGACCACTACCAACCCAACTACACGACATTAAAAAGAATCATGGAGAATAACCGATACTGCGTGATCATGTGCGGCGGTGTGGGCAGTCGTTTTTGGCCCTTCAGCAAGTCGGCCCGCCCCAAGCAATTCCTCGACTTCTTCGGCACCGGCCGCAGCCTGCTGCAGATGACGTTTGACCGCCTGCAAGGCATCGTCCCCACCGAGAACATCATCCTCATCACCAACGAGAGCTACGGTTCGCTCATCAAGGAGCAGCTGCCCGAAATCGGTGACAGCCAGATCCTGATGGAGCCGGTGCGCCGCAACACGGCACCTTGCATCGCATGGGCCGCTCACCACATCCGCGCCATCAACCCCGACGCCAAGATGATGGTTGCCCCCAGCGACCACCTGATTATCAACACCGAGAAGTTCAAGCAGAGCGTCATCAGCGCCTTTGACTTCATCGAGACACACGATGCCCTCGTGACCATGGGCATCAAACCCACCAGGCCCGAGACAGGCTATGGCTACATACAGGTAGGAGAGCCCGCTGGAGGCAATTTCTCGAAGGTGAAGACCTTTACCGAGAAACCCGACGAGGACCTCGCAAGCGTCTTCCTCAGGTCAGGTGAATTCTTCTGGAATTCTGGCATGTTCTTCTGGAGTGCCCAGAGCGTCTTGAAGGCTCTGGACGCCTGTGCACCTGAGGTCAATGCCGTGTTTGAGCACGGCAAGGCCCTCTTTGGCACCCCGCAGGAGATTGAGTACATCAACAACAACTTCGAGGCCTGCCCGAGCATCAGCATCGACTTTGCCGTGATGGAGAAGGCTCCCAACGTCTATGTCGAGACCGTGGACTTCGGCTGGAACGACCTGGGCACCTGGCGCTCGCTGTATGACCACTCCCCCAAGAACAGCGAGGGCAATGTCACCCAGAACTGCAAGGCGCTCATGTTCAACAGCCACAACAACATCGTGGCCCTCAAGGGCGACAAACTCATCGTCGCATCAGGGCTCGAGGGCTACATCGTGGCCGACGTGGATGACGCCCTGCTCATCGTCCCGCTGGAGGAAGAGCAAAAGATCAAGACCTACGTCAACGAGGTAAAATCCAAGTTCGGAGACAAGTTCCTGTAAATCACCGACCTTCCATATCATTACAACAACATCACGGGACTCCTTGCACAAGCGGCAGGAGTCCCGTGATAGTATAAAATATAGTGACCGTTATCCGTTGACAGCGGGCCCCGGCTGTTGAGGCGCAGCATTTTCACGCGGACGTGCCAACAGCTCAAAGCTGTCGACATAGATCTCGGTGATGTAGCGCTTCACCTGGTTGCGGTCCTCCCATGCGCGGGTGCGCAAGCGGCCTTCAAGGTAAATCTGTGTGCCCTTGCGGATGTAGCGCTCGGCCACCTCGGCATTCTTGCCCCACATGACGATATTGTGCCACTCGGTGCGCTCGGGCACTTCCACGCCGTTGGCGTTGGTATAAGCCCTGTCGGTAGTGGCAAGGGTAAATGATGCAACGGGCTGGTTTTGTGCAACATAGCGCACATCAGGGTCACGGCCCACACGGCCCAACAGAATAACTTTATTAACTGACATGATTGATATGGTATTTTTTATGTAGTGTTATGTGATATTTCGTTTGACTAACAACCCGTACCCTTAAGAGCCAGACCTGCACGCTCATGAAGACCGAACATCAGGTTCATCACGTGCACCGCATTGCCTGCAGCACCCTTGAGCAAGAGATCCATGACTGCATGGATGGTGACGATGCCCGTGTGCTCGTCCTTGTCCAGAGTGATCAGGCACTTATTCGTGTTAACAACATCAACTGTGGCGACAGGGCGGCTCATGACAAACACAAAATTGTGGTCATCGTAATATTGCTCGTACAGCTCCTTTAACGCCTCAAGATCGACACCGCATTTCAAACGTGCCGTGACAGCCAGTGTTCGAGGTTCGTCAAGCAGTGTGATGCTCATGTCGATAGGCTGGTCAAAGCTGGACTGGCATTGCCTCAAGGCATATTTCACCTCGCGGCACTGGTCAGCGGTCCACTCGTCGAGAGCCAGGCCATCGGCCGTCATGCCGTTGCAGGGCAGCCCCGATGCGCCCATTTCCACCTGCAATGCCAACGAACTGTTAATCATCAGGTTGCGGGCCATCGGCATCAATGCGAGCAACGAAGCGGCAGCAACGTTGCCGGGAATGGTCACCCAGGGGGAGTCATGCACGAGAATGCGGCGTTGCATCTCGCTCAGACCATATTTCCACTCTTCTTCCAAGCCATGGTCCATATTGTGACTGCCGCTCAGGTCGATGACGTGCAAGTTGGCCGACTCGGCAGCCAACGACAGCCGCGAAACGACCTCCTTGCGACTGGCGCACAAGAAGACCAGATCCACATCGTCGAGAGGACCTTCGGCCACTACCGTCAGGTTACTGTCGCCCACCAGGCCAGGCACAACATGGTCAACGCGCGCACCTGCCTGAACTGGGCTGCTCACCCACTTCAACTCCACATCAGGGTGGTTAACTAGTACACGCACCAACTCTTGGGCACGCAAGGTGTCACATCCACTGACACCTACCTTAATCATCGGCTACAGGCATTTCAGGCATGCTGAAGGCTATCGGGGAATTCTTGGGCATGAACTGCTGGAATACTTCCCTCGCCTGGTCGTGGGTCACGCCCTCGGCAAGAATGGCCACAACAGTATCGGCGCCGGCAATCGTTCCCAAAATTTCGGGAGGACGGCTCATGTCGATATCATAAGCCAAGCCCGGCGCATATCCGTTGCGCGTTTTGATCACAGCCAGGTTACCTGAGAAAGTCACCGAAACAAGTCCCACCTGCTTGGCAGCGTGCGTGTCGGTTTGACGCATGCTCAGCAGCCTGTCTTGCAGTTGGTTACTGTCAGGGATGATGTACATGTAGGTGTTGCGGTCGGTAGCCACCTTAGAAATCTTCAACGCCTTCAGGTCGCGTGACAATGTGGCTTGTGTCACATTGATGTTGTGCTCACGCAACATGTCGGCCAACTCACTCTGGCTGCCGATGCAATTCGTCTTGATCAGATCAGTGATCAACTGTAAACGGTCACGTTTTCTTTTCACGAGTACTTTCTTTTTTCTTGGTTTCTTTGTTAATGTTGTCGTCTCCATGTGAAATATATACTTAAATATTTGGTTAGTCATGCAAAGGTAATGACATTTTTCAGTTTAAGCAACATATTTATTGATTTTTTTCAAGAAATAATATCATATTACTGTTTTCATCATAGCATATTCATTATATTCGGTAAGTATTTCTACTGTTTTTGTACACATTATATAATATACTCAGGTCATTCATCAACCAACGGCACATAAAAACAGGCCCGAGACGCCATGGTCCGGGCCTGTTTCTTGTTTGATGCCTCATCGGTGTCGACGAGGGCTCATGTCACATCATTGCTGCAGCAGCATGTCGATCAACGTGGTGACGTCAGAAATATTCACGTTCTCGTCTCCGTTGACATCTGCCTCGGCAGGAGCCAGGCTGGCATCGCTGAGCAGATAGTCGATCAATGCGGTCACGTCGGAAATGTTGACTGCATGGTCATGGTTCACATCGCCAAGCTCGTATTCGGGCTCTTCTTGACCGGCAACGGTCACGATGATTGTCGTGAAGCGGCACTGCTTGTTCACGTTGAAAGCAACCTCGGTAGCATAGCCTTCCCACGTGCCGTTGTTGCCGCCAGTGGTCCAAGTGCCTTCATTGCCCTCGGCCTTGGAGAGGTTGCTGGCAGTGTAGCCACTCATACCGTTGAACTCAATCTTGATGATGGGAGCACCGGCCGAAGTGAAGACGAAAGCTGACGAGTCATTGGGGCCATAGATGCGGTAATGGCCATCATTGTGAACCAAGCCATCACCAACGTACATGGTCACGGGATCTTTCACTACGGTGAAGTGGTGACGGCTATTGTCGCCATCGCCCTTATCAACAGCGCCATCAAAGGTTACATCGGTTGTAGTAGAAATCTTGGTGTAGGTAGCGCTGACTACCTCGCTCTCTACGTCACCCACCTTAGCCTTGGCCCAGATGGTGATGTCATCGGTCACGGGGATGGGATCCACGTACTCGTTCCACAACTCATTGTCCAAGCTGTAGAAAATCTTGGCGTTAGGAGTTGCACAAGTCAGCGTGACATCTAAGCGATCTGTGAAATTGCAGGAAGCGGGATTGAAGACGGGAGCTGCTACAGTCTGCTCAACCTTGGTAAAGGTGGCATAAACGAAGTCGGTGTAATCATCGCCCTTTTCAGCATAAGCGGCATAGGTCATCGTCTCGGTCACATAGAACTCGCCACTCTCAAAGAAATATTGGCCTGTCGAGTAGTCAATCTCGCCGTCAATAACCTTGTAAACATAGATCGAAGCATTGTCGGTAGCGCATGATACAGTTACTGCCAGACTGCCCGAGAACTCACCGCCATTGGGGGTGAACACGGGCTCTACCAGCTCGGTCACGGGTTCGGCATCCTCCATGGTGATGACCAGCTTCTGGATACGACGATGGCCACTGTTGCCTTCAATCGTGAACACCACTTCGGTCGAGGGATCAGACGAACCGATGGTCCACTGCTTGTTAGCCTTGTTGTAGTTGCCCACATCGCTCAGGATGTTGTTTGAGTCTTCACCCGAAAGAAAAGTGAAGTCAATCTTCTTAAGATTCTGGGGAGCGCTAACGGTCATGGTATTGCCGCCATACAGACGCACGGCGCCACCCGAAGTGTTAGTGTAATAGGTGGGTTTGGTGCTGCCTTCGCCGCGGTCAAAGGTCAGATTCACGCCATCGACCTTCAAGTCGGTAACCAACGTGTTGGTGTCCCAACCCTGGGCGTTGAAGTCAACGGTCACAACAGTGTCTGCCCAAGCTGACACAGCCAGCAGAGCAAAGAAGAGGAGAGAAAACAATTTCTTCATAAAACAGAACGAATTAAAAGTTAATTATGTGAATAACAATCGGCTTCATCAGGTTAAACAGTAAAGTGTAGAGAACTTTCATAAACACACTGCAAAGTTACTAAATCATTACAACATACCGACTAACCTGGAACAGAAAAACGACGTAAAAAAACAAAAACGCAACTACCATTTCCAGCAGCTGCGTTTCTATTATTGATATACCAAATATTTCTAGTCTTTCCGATTACTGGAAAGCGTTCTCGCTGAGGCCCTTGCCGCCGATGGCGAGGTCCTTCATGTATTCGGGAACGGGCTTGCCTAGGTACTTGTCCACGTAGAGCTTAGCCAGGTACTGGCCGAGCATGAAGCCGTGGCCACGCAGACCGGTCAACAGGCCCACTTCGGGATCGATGATGTAACGCGGCTCGATGTAGTAGCCGGCCCATACGGCATGGAAGCCGACGGATGCCAGATTGGGTATCCACTGGGCAAACATCTCGCTCACAATCTTGAGGAAGGCCTGGCTGTTGTACTTCAGGTTCTGGCGTGACTCATAGGCATCGCAGTCGGGTGATGCGCAGCCGATGATCTGACCGGTGTGCAGGAACTGCTGACCGTAAACGGCGTTGAAGCCCTTGTAGTGACGACGGTCGATGATCATGTCGAGCGAATCGCCGTTGACACCCATGTTGGGCAGGCGGCGCGTGATGAAAGCCTGGTGCTTGACGGGGAAGAGCTGAGTGTCGATGCCGAGCATGTCGGTAAACTTCTCAGCACCCCAACCCATGGCGTTGACAAAGTGGTCGCAGGTGTATTCCACGTAGTGCTTGTCGTGGCGACGCACCAGCACGCGGTATTTGTCACCGGCACGCTGCACGTGCAGCACCTCGCAGTCCTCGAGCACCTCGCCGCCATGCTGCTTGCCCACGGTGCGCACATACTCGATGGTGCGGCCCGGAGTGGCCTGCCAGCAATTCTCGGAAATCAGTGCGTGGCTGTAGATGTTGTCGTTGGGATTCCAGTAGGGCGAAATCTTCTCGGTAAAGTCCTTGCGGTCGATCATGTAGGCCTCGCTCCAGGCACGAGAAGCGTCGAGTGAGCGATAAGTAGCGTCATCGTGCACGAGGTTGACATAGCGGGTCATCTTCAAGTCGATATTGCAGTGCTGCTGGTCGTCGCGGAAGATTTCCAGGTTGTGCATGGCGATATCGCTGATGTCGGGGTTGGAGAAGGCAGGACGTCCGCCACCGATGCAGCGCCACGTCGAACCGCGGTCATAGTTGACCAGGATAACGCGCTTTCCGGCCTCGGCAAAGTAGCGGAATGCGGCACTACCGGCCATACCACCGCCAGCAACGAGAATTTCGGTCTCGGCCTTCTCGATGACTGAGCCGTGCTCAAACACGAAGGTCTCCTTGCTTTCACCATTATAGACGTCGCCCAGGGTAACCTGGTTGGCCAGCGGTGCACGCGGGGTGCTGTCGCCGGTCACTTCGATGCCGTGGGCGCGCAGGATCTGCTTGGCGCGCGACACGCAGCGCTTGCCGCGGCAGGGACCCATACCCATGCGGGTGGTGTGCTTGAGTTCGTCCACCGAGATGTACTTGCGGTCGCCAACCACGGCGAGCAGGGTCTGTACGTCCACATCCTCGCAATGGCAAACGAAGGATTTGCCCTCTTCGGGATCGGTAAGGGGACGCAGGTTCAAGGCCTCAGGATAGCGCTCCTTGAGGATGAAGCCCTTTACTGAGTTTAGGTCATCGACCTGGGTAGCCTGAACGCGGGCCACATTGGTCTTGTTGTCTTTCTTGAGCACCTTCTCGATGAGGCCTTCGCCCACCTTGGCGCCGTTGTCGTCAACAAGGAATACTTCCTTGCCCTCTTCCACCTCATACTCTACCGGCAGGAAGATGATATTCTTGCGCTTGTCGTAGCCGAAGATGGCCAAACCGGGGCAGTGGTTCACGCACTGCATACAGCCGATACACTTGTCGTAATCGACCACGGGAACCGACGATGTGGTCGGCTTGGTGATAGCGCCCTGCGGGCAGGCAAAGGTACAGGGGTTGCAAGCGAAGCCGTAGAGGCAATTGATCTGCACATAGGGCTTCAGGGCCATGCGCTCCTCGCTGGGCACGCGCGGCTGGTCGAGCAGACGCACGGGGCGCTGCTGCGAGTCGATATACTGGCGGGAAACCTCCAGATAGTCCTCATAGGGGAAACGGATGCCCAATTCCTGAGCCACCTCATAGGCCACCTGCTTGCCACGCAGCACGGCACTGGTGCCCTCGCCGATGCGGACGGCATCGCCGGCGCCATAGACGTTGCGGCCAAAGACCGAGCGGCCCTTCACGAGCAGCTGGTTGTCGGGAATCAGACCCGTGCAGATGTTGATGATGTCAATATCGTCGATCACGCGCTCGGTGCCGGGGATGGGCTGGAAGTTCTTGCACTCGGCAATCACTGCGCCCTTGACACCGGTGTAGTCATCGTTGGGGATAGCGCGGATGAGCACATGCGAAGTCATGATGGGGATGCCCAGACGGCGAACGCGGTTGGCCTGAACGGGGAAACCGCCCTCGTGGTCCATACCCTCGATGATGGCCTTGATGGTTGCACCGGCCTGCATGGCCTGGTAGCTGGTGAGGTAGCCGATGTTGCCGGCGCCCACGGTGAGCACGCGCTTGCCCAGCAGGGTGTGCTCCTGGTTCATCATCTTCTGGAACACAGCGGCAGTATAAACGCCGGGCACGTCATCATTCTCAAACACGGGCATGAACGGCACGGCACCGGTGGCCACTACCAGATGGTCGGCATCGATATAGCTCACCTCCTGGGTGACGATATTCTTCAGGGCGATGCGGCGGCCTTCGAGCAGGTCCCACACGGTGTTGTTGAGCAGGATGCCGTCATGGTTCTCGCCGGCAAGGGTCTTGGCGATGTCAAAACCGCGCATGCCACCAAACTTCTGGTCCTTCTCAAAGAAGAAGAACTGGTGGGTCTGCATATTGAACTGACCACCCTCGGTAGCATTGTTGTCCACCACGATGTTGGGAATGCCCAGCGCAGTGAGCTGCTCGCGGCATGCCAGGCCGGCAGGACCGCCGCCGATGATGGCTACAGTGGTCTTGTAAATCTTGGTGTCTTGGGCCGCACGGGGCTTGCCCTCGGGCATGTAGTCCTTGGAAATCTCGCGCACCTCTTTCACGCCGTCAACGCTGGTGATGCAGATGCGGCGCACCTGGCCGTCAACGAGCATCTCGCAGGCACCGCACTTGCCGATGCCGCACTCCAGACTGCGGTTGCGGCCGCTAGTACTGTGGCTGTGCACAACAAATCCTGCCTGATGAAGGGCGGCAGCTATGGTTTTGCCTTTTTGACCGCGAACGGTTCTCCCTTCAAACTGGAATTCCACGTATTCTTCTTTTGGAAGGTCAAGAATAGGATGATTCTCAATTTTATACATAATGACTGGTTTATATATGGTTATAGTTTCTGATTCAGTCGTTTCATTACCACCAGAGCCATGCCGTAATCCTGCCATTTCACAAGCACCGCTTCACCACAATGCATAAATCTCACAACACCCTGGACAACAAACAGTTGCCAGGGAATCAATGTGTCATAGATTTCACTTGGTTGATTGAGTGAAGTAAACAGAACTCTGATGACAGGGCAAATTTAGCTATAATTTCCGATTTATCAGCCAGTCAAGAAAAAAAAAGTGAATAAAATCATGACAATGATATAGATGTTGGCCCAAACCCTGCGGGGGCTAATGCGAATTACACGAACCGTTTGCTCGGCAATTGACGACCGTTTCAAGACAAAAAGAAAATCCCTCACGCCCGGGAAGAGCATGAGGGATAAATCTTGACCATGTTGGAGATTTAGTTGGGCCAAGCGCCATTCAACAGGTAGTCGATGAGGGCGGTAACGTCGGCGATATTCATCTCGGTGTCCTGGTTACAATCAGCCTCGGGAATCATCTCGGCATTGTTCAGGAGCTTGTCGATGAGCGCTGTCACGTCGGCAATGTTCACCTCTGTATCCTTGTTCACGTCACCGCGCAGGAACGTAGGAGGCTCAACATATGTCTCCCAAGCAACGGGTTCGAATACCAATGCGTCACCACTCTTCCAAATAATACCATAGATGTTGTAATTGCCAGTGGCGGGCTGATTCCCTGTACCGGTCAGCGGAATGATCGTGCCGTCAGCCAGCGTAATTGAGCGGATCGGGAGAAAGCTCTTGTACACTTTCTCGACGTAAACATAGGCGTTGAGCATGCTCTCATCTACAGAAGTGAGCTTCTGGGCAGCAGCCAGCTCGGCATTGGTCTCTCCACTAGCGCTAAGGTCTGCAGCATCAATGAACTTAACCCAACCGTCGACGCTGGTCTTAGTGGCATTCCAGCCCTGGCTCAGCACCTGACCGTTCTCGAAGGTGCCGTCATAGTTGGCAATCTGGCCATAGCCACTCTCGTCGCGCACGTACACGCTGCCCTTCCAGCAGATAGTAACAACAGCGTCGCCGTTAAAGGTGAAGCTCTCGCCGTCTTCCAAAGCATTAGCTTCGCTCAGTTTGGTGATGCCTTCCTCCTCAGCGGGAACATACTCTACATAGAGGACAGCGGGCTGCTGGCTGGTGGTGTAGCAAGCAAAACGGGGGCTGCTGGCATTGTACTGGAGCTTGCGAGCGTTATCAGACTTGTTGGTCAACACAATACCGTCGTCGGTTGCGTTAGCAATCCATTGAGCACCGGTAGCACCAGTGGCGCCATCGCCGGTGACAGCGTCCAGCGAATTGCCTGAATTCCAAAGAATATAGCTTCCTGAGCCATTGATCTCAAAGGTCCAAGTGTCATGGCCGAGGACGTCCATACTACCCTCGCCCAAGGTCAGCTCTACCACGTCAGTGCCACCGATGTACGCAACATCTTCAACAATGGGAATCTGGATAGAGCTACCATAGTGGGTCGAGCCACCGGTGATCTCACCCATGGCGAATTTCCTTTCTTCATTGACGATGATGTACTTCTTGCCTACTTCCAGCTCGTCAACGCTGTTTACCTTCACATAAGGCTTAGTATAGACAACAGGCTCAACCTTGGTGTAGGTAGCACTAACCACTTCACTCTCGACATCGCCCTTGACAGCCTTGGCGTGAACCGTGGTGGTCTCGGTAATAGTGAGGGCTTCACTGTAAGCAGTAAATTCGCCATCATTGAGGGCGTACATGAGGTCAGCACCTTCCTCATTGTTGGTGATGGTTACACTGAGGCTGTTTTCAAACTCCTGAGACTCAGGCAGTGTGGGTGCAGCAACAGTCACGGGAGGCGTAACGCTTGCATCCTGAACATACAGGACAGCGGGCTTCTGAGTGGTGGTGTAGCAAGCAAAACGGGGGCTGCTAGCATTGTACTGAAGAATGCGGCTGATGTCGCCATTGCTCTTCAGGATAACGCCATCGTCGGTCATCGCGGGCACCCACTTCACGCCGGTGAGCCCACTGGCCCCGGCAGTGCTGATAGTCGACAGCGAATTGCCTGAATTCCAAAACATGAAAGCGCCATCTTCGTAGGTAAAACTCCACGTGGGGCCATAAGAGTGAGTACCGCCATCGGCTGCGGTCAGCTCGACTACGTCGGTGTCCTCGATATCGATGACACCACTGATGATGGTGACGCTAATAGCGCTACCATAGGTGGTGCTGGTACCAGCAATCGGACCCATGGCACGGCTGTTTTCCTCATTGACGAGGATGTACTTCTTGCCGGCTTCCAACTGGTCAAGGCTGGTCACCTTTACATAGGTGTTAGCGGCCCATGCCGACATGGTCAGCAGGGCAAGTGTGAATAAAGAAATGATCTTCTTCATAAAAAATGTAATCTCATTAGGTGTAACACATATACTAATAACTACAGAAATCTATTCTTGCATCTTGGTCAGACGGGGTTAGTTGCCATTTGCAAAGGTAATGACAATTAATGACATACGCAAATCTTCTTTAAGCGTGAGGCCTAATCATCGCCAACGAAATGTTCCTTCGCGATTGTGGGTTTTTCATAGATTGCAATAAATTTCTGATATTTAACCGTCACTCGTGTAACTTTTTGCATTCATAGGTGTCTAAATAATGAAATGTATCACCAAATAAATCCGAGGCATCATGAAGTACGAAGAATTAGATAATCTGAGCAGAGGCGAATGGTTTGAGAGAATCAAGGCTCTGTGCCGGTCACAGGCAATAATCGGACTGTGCATCGCAGTGTTGATCCTGCTCGCTTTCACAGGTATCACGTATACATGGCGGAATCTGGAACTCAATACTATCCTTTTCTGCTTATTAACCGCCGGTTGCGTCCTATCAGGCTGGATGACTGCGAACAATCTTTGGTTTCTTTACAGGCAGGGCAGTCTCGACACGCCAGAACAGCTGTTGCACGGGTATGAACAGAGGTTTAAAAATGACCGCAATGTTTTCTACCTTGTCGTGTTGGCACTGTTTATTGGTGATCCATCATTATGGTTCGATATTACCCATCTTGACCTGATTTGGATATTGACGAGATTGATGACTGTGGTCGCAGTGATTGCATTGTTGATATACTCCTATTTTAATAACGATATTATGTGGGGATATATGACTCGCCGCGATGAGGAGATTTTTGACCGACTGGAAGAGCTTGTCGAGAAGAGATAATGTCGCATTTTCAAGGCAAACTCGATTGAGCAACTTTTCCAAAATTATAAAAGTCAGGGCGAGTACCAGCGCCTCATGAACAATAAATCACCGAAATCTAAAAGAAAATGAGTGTTTAGCGAAAGAATCGTTATCTTTGTGATGTGAATACAAATAATATGGATATTGTATAAATGATTCGTATTTATAAATATTTGGTAGTATCGGCTTTATTCGCTCTATTATGTTCTTGTGAAGCGGATTACAAGCCTAACGATTTATTTGGTGATTGGCACGAGAACTCAGGTGACTCCATATCTTTATCACTTAATGAGGACATGACTTTTATAGAAGTGATAAAACCCCGTGTATCAAGAACGATTAATCGAAACTCTGATAGCACGTTGGTATTATCAGGTAAATGGCGCATAGAAAAACCCTTGTCACCAGAATGTTGTTGGAATCTCTACCTTGAATATCAGACCCATGATTCAACAGGACAAGTTATCAAGGAGGAGCATCTAATGAATATAGATGGTTTGCATTTAATGAATCATCACTTTAAGACATTTATACTTGATTGGGATTGGGGACGTGATGATGGTTATGCACTTGAAAGGCAATAGGTATGAGATAACAAGACTAAAAAATTGCGTCCTTGTATCCCTTTTCAAGGTCCAATTGGCTGAACAACTTTTCCAAAATTATAAAATTCGGGGCGAGTACCAGCGCCTCATGAAGCAATTAATCACCGAATAATAAGAGAAAATAGAGAATTATTGCTATATTTGTATTTCAAATGAAACTCTAAATATGTGATAAACATGGAAACATATCGAAGAATAAACAAAATTATTAGTAAGTTTCTCGGAACTTATTTCATACTATTTCTCTCAATGTGGGCACTCTTCTTATTTACCAGATGTAGTAATGAACAATTTGACAATGGAGATATGACACCATATCATCAATATTATAGCCTGGATAATACTGAATATCGAATAAAAGATTTATCAATAGATGAGTTTGTGTCGCGCTTTACTGCTTTGATTCAGACGGACACTGCTGCATGTTATGGAAAGCGAAAAGTGTTAATAATTGATGAAAGAAATAACACTAAGCATGAGGAATATAGGATTGATACAATGAAGGTGGATTGGGGGCGTTTAGGTTGGCATAAAGCCGAAGGTAAAGGACCACGCTATTGTGAGATAAGCATCTTTTTGCCTAATAATGATGGTGTGAGCAATAAGTATGGTGATAAATACCTATTCACGTTTAAGGTGATTGACACAAGTCCTGTTACTTTAATCATACCTCGTCCTCTTTACGCGCCAAATTCTTTTCGGGGTTTGATATTTGGAAATTGTCAGTTAGATTTATCCGAGCTTCTAGAAGTTAATAGATATAATAAATATTTTAGAGAACATTATCTTGATAATAATTATCAATATGATAGTTTGTCAATCAAAAATGCTTTTTATGTTTTCATTTTGTTAATGATATCGACAACTAAATATTTATTCGTTTTATTATGTTTCGTTCTTATTTGGATCGGCATTAGAATTCTTCATCGTTGGAGTCAATCCTAACCGATTTTAACGAATATAGTGGCGGCACCTTTGATGTAATTCCAATTTAACATCGTCTTTTTAAGTCATACTCGGTTGAATAGGCGGTGTGATAAAAGTGACAAAAAAGCATTATATTTGCACCCATTATGACAAAGGAAGAATTGATATTGGACTGCCGTTACTACAATGGCGAAGAAGAAGTGCCAGACTCGTTGCCCGAAGGCATGGCCATCTTTTGGGACTATGAACGAGTGTGGACAGGATGGGTCCTTGATGGATGTGATAGACTTCAAAAAAACATCGATTATTACACCAAAGAATACGACCTGCCGAATCTCCTTCCTGATGATGACGGCACGCCTCTAGGACTAAAAGCATTGCTGTTCGCCCGCTATGACTATTGGAACGGCTTTATGGGCGGCTCGAAAGATGAATACGCCCAAAGCTTTAAAGCATGGTATTTAGAACACTATGTCGCTCGCGCCAAAACCCATCGCCAACAGCTCAGCCAGCGACAAGCGGGCGACGCTCAAACGTGACCTGTTAACATAAAGGACATTATAATCAGTGTTTCTGTTTAAAATCGTTCAACATCGCTGAACTTAATATCCCCCAGATAAGTTGAAAGCAAAAAAATGCCTATATTTGCCATCACATTGAGACAGATAGAACATATTATATCCACATTCATAGCATTGAAAATGAAAAAACTGACATTCTTGTTGATTGCGCTGTTGACAGCATTGACTGTCAATGCGCAGCTAAAAGGCTACGTGTGCACCGGCGATCATGTGAACATTCGCACTGGAGCGGGAGTCAAATACCCCGTCATGGATGAGGAATTCGGCCACAAGCGCCAGTTGGCAAAAGGCGACGTTGTGTTAGATCGTGGACAACAGAAGAATGGCTTTTGCCTCGTCAATGGGCCATTAGCGTGGGGCGGCGACGAACGAGACGGTTGGGTTTCACAACAATATCTGCGCCCGGTCACGATATGCCCCACGTGCGGAGGCACAAAACAAGAAAACATAGCAACCGAGGACATAGACCTTGCCACATGCCACCAGTGCAACGGCAAAGGCTACATAAAATCAAGCCATTAAAGCGATTGACAAAACAGAAAGCGAACCGAGACGGATTCGCTCTTCTAGTGAAAGTAATAATATTGGTAAAGTCACAAATAATGGGATAATAACTATATTAGCAGTCTCAATAGAAATCATCTGGAAAATGGAGAAGAAACAGATAACAATTGACTTCGACAATCAACCAAAGGCAAAAGAACCCATGAAGGGTGAAGTTGTGCGTCTCGAGAGGGAAGCGAAGAATCAAATAATAATCGACTTCGACAATCAGCCAAATTGCAAGGAACCAGCAGAAGGGGAGATTCATCGAATCGAGAGGAAACCGTAGGATCAAAGAACCATCGACTTCGGCAAGCCGCTGAAGAAAACTAGGAGAGCCTCCAAAGCATGAAGAACGGCTCTGTGCAACCTAGAGGACAAGGAAAAGTAAGACAAGGAGGAAACTCATGAGAAGTAAGTCCTTTATTGACGAGGCGCAGGAATTGTTTGATGGGACCAAAAGGGAGTTGGTGCCTCCAATGATATCCGCAAGGCCAGTCATGTGCAGCCTAATGGTTCGATGCTGAACCTTAGTGGTCGCAATATATCAAAAGAAGCGTCCCCATTTTCTTCTACGGCAGGCACACAGGACGGACAGCTTCACCGATGTAGCGATCGTTGTAGTGGTCCCAGGTCGCGTTAGCCGGATAAGCCGGATACAACAGGTCGGAGGCATTGTCGGAGTGGTTCGTGCGGAGCGTGCGCGACCAATAGAAGGCCCAGGTGCCCCAGGTGCCCGTGTTGTAGGGTGACTCTTGAACGCTGCTGCGGGAGGCGGGCAAGAAGATGGTATTGCCATTCGGCCCGGTTACCAACTGACCTTTTACACCGACAAGGGTATGCCCTATCCAGGTGCACTGTTCTACCAACTCCCGCTGCTGCTCATGAGTCGGCATGCGCCACGACGGCCCCCAATTGACATAAGCGGCATCATCCTCAGGGTCCAACTCCGTCTTGCCATCGGTAAAGCCGTTGGAACCATAACCGCTATCTGTGCAGTACTTCGTCATTGTGTCGAAACTGCCCTGGCACCATTTGTAGTTTTCCCACGTATAGGTCTCTTTGGGCTCGGTCTCGCCCCAGGCGAAGTAGTCGCCGTACTCTTCTGGGGAGCTGGCGCCGATGTTGCATGTTGCCCACAGCGTGCCGCTGGGCAAGCCCAGGTCAACGTAGTCATGATTCTCTTCAGGCATGCGTACAGCACGGACGGAGCCCCCGTAGTAGCGGAGCCAACTGCTGATGCAAGACACGCCACCCGAATTCATGTATAGAAAGAAAGCGTCGAAGTCCGCCGTGTCTTTCGTGCGCGACAAATAGAAGCCGCCAGTGCCCTCGTTGTCGAGCGCATCGGCCATGCGGCGGCCCGCAGCGGGCAAGAAGATGGCATTGCCATTCGGCCCGGTTACCAACTGACCGAACACGCCGTTACGGGTCGTCCATTTCCAGGTGCACTGTTCAACCAACTCCCGCTGCTGCTTACTGGTCGGCATGCGCCAAAACAGGCTCCAATTGACGTAGGCCGCATCGTCCTCAGGATCCAACACCGTATTGCCATCTGCTGGTACTGAATGGTAATTGCCCGAGTCATCGTAATACGCGTAATCCTTATGGTATTTCGTATAATGACGGTGGTCGTAGTTATACCACTTGTAAGTGTTCCAGTCGTAGTTGTCTTTGGGTTCGATCTCGCCCCAGGCGAAGTAGTCGCCGTACTCTTCTGGGGCGCTGGCGCCGATGTTGCATGTCGCCCACAGCGTGCCACTAGGCAACCCTAAGTCAACATATTCATGCTTATCTTCTAAGGCAGGTACTACAAAGGTCTGCTCAACCGTATCACTATTCTGTAAATTGACGCCATAGCCGTAACCCGACACCACAATGGTCTGTTGCTTGTAGGTTTGAGTAATCGTGTAAGGTAGAATTGTTTCAATACCATTAACGTATGCTTTATAGGCATTGGCGCATCTTGCTGTGATTTCAAAGTTCTCGTCCATTGCAAAAACGGGAGCCTCAGCTATGGGCGTTGGCTCTGGCCCATCATCACTACATGATGTAAGAGATGCCACCCCTGCAGCAAACGACAATAATAAAATCAATAGCTTAATTGTTTTCATTGTGTGAATCATAAATATTAAGTTGTGAATTAAGTGATATCTTGTTTGTATATCATTGAGCATTGCAAAGGTAGAAAAAAAATAGCCAAACACTTCATTTTCTCCACTTTTTCGGTGGTTTAGATAAATCGTTCTCCCTCGACAATGCTCATGCAAGCATGGCATTGCACTCACTTAATCGCGGATTTCACGGTCTCGACGCGGAATGCGGAGATCAATGAAGTCAATTGTTCGATGTCAATCATCCTATTTGTTGATTTCAGTTTTCAGCAAAAGAAGAATGACACCTTCATCCAGCAAAAGACAAGCTTTTTCATGGTATTATCGGAGAAATACTACTTGAAATTAGAAATAAATGTTATTTTTGCGGCACTGAACAACTATAAAACTTAAAATAGAAAGAAATGAAAAAGATTTATTCCATCCTGATGGTGGCTGTTGCTGCCCTGTCTATGAGTTTCTCAGCAAATGCCGAGGCTCCCAAGTGGGAAATCGTTGCTGGTATGAATGTAGCAAACGTTGATGCCAGTGGTTGCAGTTCACGTATCGGCTTCCATGCAGGTATTCGCACAACCATTGGTATTCCCAGTGTGAGCAACGGTTTCTATGGCAACGCTGGTGCACTTCTCTCACTCAAAGGAACCAAGGCGGCCGGAATCACATTCAATCCCTATTATCTGGATATCCCTGTACATTTTGGCTACAAATATGCCATTAACGAGACCCTGGCCTTGTTCGGTGAATTTGGTCCTTATTTCGGTATTGGCTTATTTGGTAAGACCGATGGATTCGACGTCTTTAGCGACGAGGTGGGCTACAAGCGTTTTGATTTTGGTTTGGGTTTGCGTGCTGGTCTGGAATTCAACCAGAAGGTGCCTGTTTCCATTGGTTACGACTTTGGTGTTCTTGATGTAGCTG
>JAEEGI010004574.1_pt1 | contig 32287 bp, 24 predicted proteins | sample 8958751 | NCBI WGS metagenome assembly JAEEGI01 (sample SAMN16246545, study PRJNA631951) | gut metagenome | biome: gut microbiome; feature: rumen; material: KS-attached | host: Bos | place: Iran: Karaj | collected 2018-10
GTATCTTATGAAATTCAAGGAAACGCTCACGTCTTATCTGCCCCTTGTAGGACACGGTCTCAAAACGGACCATTTCCGCGAGTTTTTCCGCATATTCCGCCTCACGCTCAGGGTCGCGCGGGGGCTGCCATTCGGACTTTTTCGCGGGGGTAAGGCACGTGCGGATCAGCGCAGCCAGCACGAGCAGCAACAGCAGTCCGATAAGTCCCAATACGATATACAGTATCGTCATCATTTATTCTCCTCTCCTGCCGCAGCGGCCTTTGCCTTTTTACGGAATGCCAGATAGGAAAGCGCGATCGCGAGACCGCCGCTCGGGATCACCATCATGCTGGTAGAGCCTATGAGTGAAGGCACAAAGCTGAATACGAGTATCATAAACGTGAGCACGATCAGCGCAACGAGCTTATTCTGCCTGTAATACTTGCAGGCCATCGCGCCGAACAGCGCGGGCACGACATTTTCAAACGCCGGCTGCAGAGCGGGTGACTGAAGCACGGGCTGCAGCGGGATCATGAGCAGTACTCCGAGTGCCAGCACCAGTATGGTGACCAGCGAGGACGTAGCGATAGAGAGCGTCGCGATGATCTCGTTCTCCGGAGTGCCGCTCTTTACGCCTACGATGTCTCTGGCATTGATCGCGCAGGGTATCTTCATGTTGATCAGATTGCCCGTGATAAATGCCAGGTAACTGCCGCCCGCGCCGAGCATCGGTACGTAGATCAGGTATTCCACGATACCGCTTACCAGATAGACGACTCCGACTCCCAGAAATGCCTTTGCCGCCGCAGGGATATTGGGCATCGCGTTAAGATATACGCCGACCGCAAAAGGCGCCGCAAGCAGCAGTACGAGCACGATCGCCGTCATGATCCTGCCCAGTCTGTGGGTATTGCTTATATATCTTCCGTAATACGCGGCCTTTTCGCTGCCGGCCGCATCGTTATCAATATTTATTTTTCCGGTCTTGTTCATGTTATCCATATGTCTCCGATCCGTGCCTAACGGAAAGTCTCCCGTTCCGGGCACATGTTCATCTCACCTTAAGCTGCCGTAACGCGCTGTGCCTTATGCCAGACCCCCGAGCAGTATCGCCGAAGCCATCGCGATCAGCATGCTGCCTGCCACGGAAAAGCTGTCCACCCATTCGGCCTTTGTCTTATTCTTGATGTACAGGAACGCGGCCATCGCGAGCGCCGCTACGACGGAAACCGCGAGTGAGAGCCAGCTGCCCTTAAACGTAAATACACCCTCCGACGAAACGATCGTGCCGACATAGCTCGCTATATACGCGGAAACGAGGCCGATGAACATCGCCGTCATCGCGATATCGCCGAAGCCCGCCGTGCTCTTCTTATTTGCCGCAGGTGCCGCATCTGCGCCCGCATCCGCGTCGGGTTTGCGCGTGGATTTTCCGCCGGACATCAGGCGTGTCACATAGGATTTACCGTTAAATATCATGAGCACCATGCCCCAGATGATGCAGAAACACATCAGCAGCGCTATCGTCGTAAAACCCTCTCCGGTCATGGTCGACGCCGAAAGTCCTCCGCCTCCGACCGCCTCCGCGGCAGCCTCGGCCACCTGGGTCTCATAATGCAGCGCTCCGATGACCGAAAGCCTCAGCCACGGCCAGGGAGTGCCCAGACTTCCCGAAAGCGCGATAACACCCAGCAGTATGCCGATGCCGGGCAATATCGAAAAAGTCGCGCTCGCAGTGATAACGCGCTTCATCTTGCCGGTATCGATCCCCATCGCCTTGCCCGCGCGATACGCGCGTACCGCAAAAATGACACAGATCACGGCAACGAGCAGAATTATCGCGCCGCAGATCAGGTACATAAAAGCACCGTTCAGCTTTGCCAGAATCTCCATAAATCCTACCTCCCGTTATATTTCAGGCTTATATGAATAACTCTAAACTTTTGCCATCCCAAAAGCAATGCTTTTTGCCGATCGGTCAAAAATGTCATAAATGTTTACCATTTTTGTCATAGGATTAACATATTCACCTTTTACACTTAAGAAAAAAGAAGGGGAGAGATACAGCCGATCCTAATTGTTGTCGGAGTATTTCTTCCCTTTCGCCTTTAATACTCAAATGTTTTCAGGAATCTCTTCGCTCTCTCGGTCCGCGGCTCGGTAAAGAATCTTTCCGGCTCGGATACCTCTATTATCGAGCCCCCGTCCATAAAAACGATCCTGTCTGCTATCGCGCGCGCAAAAGCCATCTCATGCGTAACGATCAGCATCGTCCTCTGCTGCTTTGCGAGTTCCAGGATCACGTCGAGCACCTCTCTTACCATCTCGGGGTCGAGTGCCGCGGTAACCTCGTCGAACAGCAGTATCTCGGGATGCATTATAAGTGCCCTTACGATCGCCACTCTCTGCTTCTGACCGCCCGAGAGCTGACGCGGATAATTGTCCTTTTTAGAGGAAAGTCCTACTTTTTCGAGCAGCTGCTCCGCCTCGGCGCGGACCTCGTTTTTGTCATGTTTCTGCACCTTTATGGGCGCGAGCATGATGTTCCCGAGTATGGTCTTGTGCGGGAACAGCTCATAGCTCTGGAACACCATACCGATCCTCTGCCTGTAGTTATCGTCCTTCTGCGGAGGCGGGTTTATGGTCTGTCCGTCCAGTATGACCCTGCCGTCCTGGATGTCCTCCAGTCCGTTGATGCACCGCAGGAATGTGCTCTTTCCGCAGCCCGACGGTCCCACGATCACGACTACTTCACCCTTGTTCACGGTGAGGCTCACATCCTCCAGTACGGTCAGGTCTTCAAAGCTTTTGTGCAGATGCTCAACTTTAAGTATCTCTTCCATAATCTACCTCTAGTTTTCCCATTTCTTTTCCAGATATTTTGACAGTCTGCCGATCGGCCAGCATACCGCGAAATACAGCAAAAATACGACGGCGAACACTCCGAAGGCCGCATTCGGCGCCGTTTTCCTGTTTGCCTCGATGATCTGCTGCCCGACTTTCAAAACCTCCACGATGCCGATCATCATCACGAGACTCGTGGTCTTGATCATCCTCGTGATAAGGTTGATCGAGAGCGGGAGCAGTCTTCTGACTATCTGCGGCACGATCACATATATAAATGTCTGCAGTCTGCCAAGCCCCAGCGCTGCGCTGCTCTCATACTGTATCGCGGGGATGCTGATCATGCAGCCTCTCACGAGATCCGCCATCTCGGCTGTCCCCCAGAACGAGAAAACTATCACCGCCGAGACCTCCGCTGACAGATTAAGTCCCGTGAGCTTCGTGAATCCGAAGAATACGATGAACAGCAGCACCATCTGCGGCATTATCCTGACGATCTCCAGGTAGATGCGCGTTATCACGTTGATCACGGGCTTTTTGAGCGTCATCAGCATGCCGAGGGCGATCCCCAGCACGATGCTGATCGCGACCGATATCAGGCTTATCTTCATCGCCGCGCCGAGCCCGGCGAGCAGTCTCACAAGGTTTTTACCCTTAAATATAACCTCTATTCCCATACGTCAGTCTCCATACATTCCGAAGCGCACTTTTTTCTCGATCAGGCTCCCCGCAAATGACACCGGGAGCAGCATCAGTACATAAAAAAGCACGAGCAGGAAAAGGCTCTCGGTCGTGTTGTAATGCAGGCCGATCAGGTCCTTTGCCGTAAACATCAGATCCATCAGGCTTATCGCCGAAAAAACGCTTGTCTCTTTCAGCAGGAAAATAACGTTGGCCATGAGGCCCGGCACACTGATGTTAAATGCCTGCGGTGCGATGATATACCTGAATGCCTGCCATTTTGTCATGCCAAGCGACTTCGCGCTCTCGGACTGAATGGCAGGTACGGCTTCAAGTCCGCTCCTTATACTCTCCGCCATGTAGCTGCCGCCCAGCAGTCCCAGCCCTAAGGTTCCGCACAGCTGCGCGGATATCCTGATGCCTATCGAGGGCAGGCCGTAGTAGATGAAGAACAGCTGTACCAGCAGCGGCGTATTGCGGAACAGCTCAACGTAGAACCTGACGATCGTCGAAAGCACAGGCAACTTATAATACAGCGTGAACGCGCATAAAATGCCCAGCACGAACGCCAGCGCGATACCCAGCCAGCCTGTTTTGACCGTCAGCAGGAAAGCCTTTGAAAACAGCGGCAGATATCTCTTGATCACTTCTATATCCATATCGGATCCCTTATCTCTTTCTGTGGTCTATGCGTCTCGACAGTCTTGTCCCCAGATGCTGTATGATCTGGAAAATGATTATCAGCAGCAGAACCGTCACGATCATGATGTCGGTCTGCCATCTGTAATAGCCGTATCTTACCGCTATATCGCCGAGTCCGCCGCCTCCTACGGTTCCCGACATTGCCGAATAACCGAGCAGCAGGCCTGTGGTTATCGTAGCTCCCGTAAACAGCGAGACCCTGGCTTCGGCGAGCAGGACCTTGAATATGATCTGGAAATTGCCCGCGCCCATGGCTTTAGCGGCCTCGATCACACCCGCGTCGACTTCGTTCAGCGATGACTCCACCACTCTGGCGATATATGGCGCCGCGCATATCACGAGCGGTACAATGGTCGCAGTGGAACCGTAGCTCTGCCCGACAAGGAACCGCGTGAACGGGATCAGCAGGATCAGCAGGATCAGGAACGGTATGCTCCTGATGATATTGCAGATGAAGCCGATCGCGCCGTAGATCACGCTGTTGGGCTTTAATCCGTCCTTTCTCGTGACACTGAGGATGACGCCGAGCGGCAGGCCGAGCACATATCCGAAAACTGTCGAAACCAGCGTCATATACAGGGTATCCTTGATCCCGGCCAGTATCATTTCAATAACTTTATCCGTAAACATCACACATTACCCCCATCCACGTCACTGACGGTCAGCCCGCTCGCCTTCAGGCTCTCTATCATGGCCTCCTGCAGCCTGCTGCCTTCGGGGAGCCCGAGTATCATCTCGCCTCTGGCCCTGCCGCCTACGTTGCGCGTATCGGCCTTCAGGATATTGACCGGCGCCCCGTGCTTTAAGATAAGGTTCGCGATCACCGGCTCATATGCCGAATTCTCGTTGAAGGTGATCCTGATCTTTCTCTCCCCGTCAAGAGTCTCCACAGGGGAATAAACCTGCTTTTTCTCGAATATCAGCTCTTTGGCGGCGTCGCTCTGCGGATTCGCGAACACGGCCGCCACATCGCCTTCCTCCACCAGGACTCCGTTGTCTATGATCGCGACATTGTTGCATATCCTCGTTACGACGGACATCTGGTGGGTGATCACTACGATCGTGATTTTGAATCTCTCGTTTATCTCTTTTAACAGGCTAAGGATCGACTCCGTCGTCTGCGGGTCGAGCGCGCTCGTTGCCTCATCGCAGAGCAGTATCCCGGGATTGGTCGCCAGCGCGCGGGCTATCGCCACACGCTGCTTCTGCCCGCCCGAGAGCTGCGAAGGATAGACCTTTTCCTTTTCTTCGAGGCCTACCGTCCGTAAAAGCTCCTTTGCGCGGACTCTCGCGTCTTTGCGCTTCACACCCGCTATTTCCAGCGGAAAACAGACATTGTCGATAACGTTTCGCTGTTCGAGCAGATTAAATCCCTGAAATATCATCCCTATCCCGCTGCGTTTTTTCCTGAGCTCCTTTTCGGACAGGGACGCCAGATCCGTGCCGTCGATGATTATCTGTCCGTCGGTCGGCCTCTCCAGGTAGTTGATCGATCTGACGAGCGTGCTCTTTCCCGCGCCCGACATGCCTATGATCCCGTAGATATCGCCTTTTTCTATGTTGAGGCTCACATTGTCCAGGGCTGTGACTGTATTGCCCTTTACTTCGAATCTCTTGGTCAGATTCCTGATCTCTATCTCACTCATGCTGAAAAACCTCTGAAAAATGCTTTTCCCAAGGACGGGCAAAACGGCTCTGAATCATCAGAACCGCCCGCCTCTAGGAGATTATCTATATCGATCTTATTCAAAGAATACTACCGCGCCGTCATAGGTATCCTTTATGAATTTCTGAATATCCGCGGATCTGAGCACCTCAACGAGAGCCTTGATCTTATTGTCGGACTCATGGCCCGAAAGGACCGCGATGATGTTGACGTATGTCTTTGCGGCTACCGAATCGCTGGCTTCGTACGCGATCGAATCCTTTGCTACCGAGTAGCCTGCCTCAAGAGCGTAGTTGCCGTTAAGCACCACGTATGCGACCTCGTTTACGACACGCGCTACCTGTGCCGCCTCGAGCTCTACGAACTTGATGTTCTTGGGATTCTCTACGATGTCGTTCACGGTCGCCGTAAGTCCCACACCGTCCTTTAACTTTAAGAGACCGTTGTCCTGAAGGAGCAGCAGCGCTCTCGCCTCATTGGTGGTATCGTTGGGAACCGCGATGCTGTCACCGTCGGCGATATCGGCAAGGCTCTTCTTTGTTCCGGGATAGATGCCGAAGGGCTCATAGTGGATGCCGCCTGCGTTTACAAGGTGTGTGCCCTGTTCTGCGTTGAAGCTGTCAAGATAAGGAACATGCTGGAAATAGTTTGCGTCAAACTCACCCGACTCAACAACGAGGTTGGGCTGAACATAATCCGCGAACTCCACTACGTCAAGCTTGTAGCCGTACTGCTCGAGAATGGGTGCTGCCTTTTCAAGGATCTCCGCGTGAGGTGTTGCGGAAGCCGCGATCTTGATGGTCTCGCCGTTGCCGGGCACGATGTTCAAAGCGCCGGTCGATGCGCTACCGTTAGCGGTAACGCCGCCCTCCACAACCAATGTGTCCTCATAGTCCTTGCCGTAGGTCGAAAGAAGAGTTGCCTCATAATCCGCATGGAAGAAATTCTCATTTGCGAGCGACTTGATCTCGTTGTTGATCCAGTCAAGGAGTGTGGTATTTCCCTTTGAAACCGCGGGAGCGATGGTGTCCTGGCTGCCGAGTGAAGGAATGCCTACGGTGTATCCTGCGTTCTCGATCGCGAACGCGATAACCTCTGTGTTGTCGTTAGCCCATGCAACGCCTGTACGGTTCTCGAAAGAAGTCTTTGCCGTAGCGTATGAATCAAATTTCTGAAGTTTGATATCGGGATGGTTCTTTTCAAGATAAGTCTCTGCGGTGGTACCCGAAATAACGATAACCTGCTCGTCGGCACCGATCTGGGACAGATCTGTGATAACCTTGTCATCGTGCGATACAACGCCGAGCGCAACGTTCATGTAAGGAAGCGCGAAATCAACCTTCTTAGCTCTCTCATCGGTCACAGTGAAGTTTGCGAGCACGATATCTACCTTGCCGGTCTCGAGATACTCAACTCTGTTGGCCGCTTCGGTCGAAACGTAATTGATCTTAACGCCGAGGTCCTTTCCGATCCTCTCCGCGAAGTATACGTCATAGCCCTGATAATTGCCGTTCTCGTCAACGTATCCGAATGGATTCTTATCGGAGAAAACACCGATATTTACTGTTCCGGCCTTCTTGATCTCGTCAAGAGTGCGGTATACCTTGCCGGTCTCCCCTGCATTTGCCTTACTGTCCTTTGAGCATCCGGTCAGTGCCGAAAGGCCCAGAACGATAGTGAATAATACTGCGATAAGTTTTGTCCATAATGTCTTTTTCATAATTTTTCTCTCCTCTTTTGTTTAGATTTTTTAATAGGACATCTCGCGAGCAAGCTCGCCTCGCGTATCTCGTGAGAGTACTCACTCGATGTCGCGTCAGCTCGGCAATCAGCCGCGTTTCACGCTTTTGCCACGCGCATCAGCATCTGTTCAAGACCAGAGGTCTTGGCAGCTGCTAATCGCTCGTGGCACCGGCTCCGCCGGGCTGATTGCACTCGCTTTAAACGCGCAAAAAAAGCCCGGCGAGTATAAACTCCCGGGCATTGGTCATCAAAAAATCCGATTATGGTTATTTTCCGAATTTAGGCGCATGACGTATGAGCCATCCGCCCGACCATATTTACTGCCCGGGAGCATAGCATTCGACACATACACATGCAGGTAGATGTAAAAGCTGTTCTGCTCATCGTCATTCTCCTTTCTCGTCAAACTTTATGCCTATACGATACGCCTACTAAGTTAGTATGTCAATAATGTAATTTTTCATAAAGAATTTCGGCGTGATCTTCATTTTTTGTGTATTTTTCACACAACATCCATCTCAGCTCTCGTACTGAGCCCTGTAGAGGTTGTAGTAGAAGCCCTTCTTTTCGAGCAGTTCCTCGTGCGTGCCGCGCTCGATGATGTGGCCCGCGTTCATAACGAGTATGCAGTCGGCCTTTCTGATCGTCGAGAGACGGTGCGCCACGACGAAATTGGTCCTGCCCTCCATCATCTTGTTGAAGGCGTCCTGAACGATCAGCTCGGTACGCGTATCGATCGAGGAAGTCGCCTCGTCGAGGATCAGCATGCCGGGCGTACAGAGCATGACACGGGCTATGCAGAGCAGCTGCTTCTGTCCCTGCGAGAGCGTGTCACCGCTGTTCTTGAGCTCGGTATCGTAACCCTTTGGCAGCCTTACGATGAAGCTGTGGGCATGTGCCGATCTTGCGGCCGCGATAACCTCTGCGCGTGAAGCTCCCGGATTGCCGTAAGCGATATTGTCATGGATCGTGCCGTCCATGAGCCAGGTATCCTGCAGCACCATGCCGAAGGACGTGCGCAGCGAGTCTCTGGTTATCTGCTTTGACGGAGTCCCGCTGATACGGATATTACCCGAGTCAACCTCGTAGAAGCGCATCAGCAGATTGATAAATGTGGTTTTTCCGCAGCCTGTGGGGCCTACGATCGCTATCCTGTCGCCCTTGTTCACATGCATCGAGAAATCCTCGATGAGCGGCCTGTCTGGGCTGTAAGCAAAGCTGATGCCGTCGATATCGACGGAGCCGTCGGCGTCGTTAAGTACCCTGCTGCCCTCGGGATCCGCAGGCTCGGGCTCGAGAGAGAGGAACTCAATCACTCTGTTCAGCGATGCCCTCGCGCTCTGGAACTCCGCGATAACGCCCGATATCTCGTTAAAGGGCTTAGTATACTGGTTTGCGTAATTTAAGAAACAGCTGAGCTGGCCGACCGTGATGGCACCTCCGATCGCCATAAACGCGCCCATGATGCCTACGCTCGCGTAAACTATGCTGTTGACAAAACGCGTTGTGGGATTGGTCAGGGCCGAGAAGAAAATAGCCTTTACGCTGCAGTCCCTCAGATGCTCGTTGACCCTGTCGAAGCGCTCCCTGGCCGTGTCTTCATAGGCAAAGGCCTTGACGGTCTTAAAGCCATCGATCATCTCATCCGAGATCGAAGTGAGCTCGCCGCGTGTTGCCGACTGCTCCTTAAAACGCGCATAGGTGTGCTTCGCGACGAATGAAGAAACAAACATCGAAAGCGGCGTGATGACTATGACCGCGATCGTGATCCTCACGTTGATCGAGAACATGAAGCAGATCGTGCCGAGTATCGTCACGACACCCGTAAAGATATGAGTAAATCCCATGATCAGGCCGTCGCTCACCTGCTCGACGTCCGTGGTCATGATGCTTATGTAATCGCCGTGAGAGAGCCTGTCCACGCTCTTTAAGGGCAGCGCGTGCAGCTTGTAGAACAGCTCGTCCCTCAGATTGTTCACGACGTCAAACGCCACGCGGTTTATCACTATCGACATCAGCCACTGCGTGACCGAGGAAATGACGATCACTATGCCCAAAGACGCAAGGATCCTCGTCAGGCCGTCAAAAATGACTTTTCCTTCGCCGAGCATCTTGTCGATCGCATTGCCTGTCAGCACGGGCGCATACAGGACACCCGCGACATTGATCAGTGCCAGGAGCAGCACCAGCAGTATGTATCCCAAATAGGGTCGTATCAGTTTCTTCATAGGCTATTTTGTCTGAGATTCGTAGATCTCCTTATATATCTCACAGCTCTTTAGCAGCTCTTCATGCCTTCCGAGTCCGACCTGCCTGCCGTCGTCAAGTACCAGAATGCTGTCGGCATTCATCAGCGATCCCACACGCTGGGAAACGATGATCAGCGTGATGCCTGCGGTCTGCGTCGCGATCGCTTTTCTGAGCGCCGCGTCCGTTGCGAAATCGAGCGCCGAGGCGCTGTCGTCGAGGATCAGCACATCGCTGCAGCCGACCAGCGCGCGTGCGATCGTAAGTCTCTGCTGCTGGCCTCCCGAAAGGTTTGTTCCGCCTTTTTCCACGGCGTAGTCGAGTCCCACGCCGGGCTTGTTGACAAACTCCGCTGCCTGCGATATCTCAAGCGCACGCTGCAGCTCATCGTCGGTCGCCTCCCGCCCGAACAGCAGGTTCTCGCGTATAGTGCCTTTAAACAGGTTCTTCTTCTGGGGAGTGTAGGAAAATCTCCTCCGCTTCTCCGAATCATCGATATCGTTTATATCCGTTCCGTCTATGTAGATATGCCCTTCCGTTGCCTCATAAAAGCCCGTGAGCAGGTTGATCAGGGTTGTCTTGCCGGCGCCGGTACCTCCGATGATGCCGAGCACTTTGCCCTTTTCCACGGCAAAATCGATATTGCTGACGCTCGGCGCTTCGGCACCCGGATAGGTAAACGATACGTTGTCGAAACGGATATGCGGCCTGCCGCCGGCTTCGGGCAGGGTCGAGAGTTTCTCGGCTCCCGTAAGAGCCTTTTTCTTTTCGAATTCCACGGGATCGAAGATCTCAGTGATCCTCCCCGCGGACGCGATCGCCTTTGTGAAGGAGTTGATGAGATTTACCATCGCGATCAGCGCGAGCAGTATCTGTGAGAGGTAATTGACCAGAGCGATGACCTCACCCTGAGTGAGCCTGCCGGTGTCCACTCCCTTCGCGCCGTACCACAGCACGAGGATCACTGCGATATTGAGCAGCACGTACGAGATTGGATTGAGCAGTGCCGAAATATGGCCCGTATGAATGGAAATGTCGTAGAGCTCATCCGTGGTCCTGTTAAAGCTCTCCTTTTCCTTCTCCTGTCTCGCAAAGGCCCTGACTACACGCACGCCCGCGAGATTCCCGCGCGACGCGGCCAGGATATCGTCGAGTTTGGCCTGTATCTGCTTGAACCTCGGGATGGTCTTCATCATGATGATATAGACTACGACCGCGATAACCGGCGTCGCTACCAGAGTGATCAGCGCGAGCCTTACATCGATCGTAAATGACATGATAACGGCGCCCACCACGATGAACGGTGAGCGTAAGAAAAGCCTCAGAGCCAGGTTGACGCCGGACTGGACCTGATTGACATCCACGTTCAGCCGGTTGATCAGAGTCGCGGCGCCTATGCTGTCATGCTCCGAATAGGTCATCCCCATGTAATAATCGAACATGTCGTGACGCAGTTCCGCGCCGAAGCCCATCGCTGCCTTTGCGGCAAAAAACTGCGCGGTGAGCGAACATCCCAGTCCCACCAGGCCGAACAGCAAAAGCAATGCTCCTTTTCCGAGTATATAGGTCTTATCGCCGTTTGCGATGCCGACATCGATGATATCCGACATTACGAGCGGCACTATTAACTCAAAAATGGCCTCTGTCAGTTTGAACAAAGGCCCTATTATGCTCTCTTTTTTGTAGTTTTTAAGATAGCGCAGCAGTTTCCACATTACAGATCCCCATTATTGCTGATATCGAAGCGGCCCCTTCTCCGAGCCGCTCCGTTTGTTACAGGATATTAACGCCCGCGCTCCTGGCTTCGGCCACCATGTCCTCGGGCCATACCGAAGAATGAACCTCGCCGATATGCGCTTTGCGCAGGAAATACATACACATTCTGGACTGTCCGATACCGCCGCCGACGGTATAAGGCAGTTCTTTATTAAGGATAGCCTTCTGGAAAGGAAGCTCTGCCCTCTCCTCGCAGCCTGCCATCTTAAGCTGCGCAGCAAGCGAATCCTCATCAACGCGGATCCCCATCGACGAAAGCTCGAATGCGCAGTCAAGAACGGGATAATATACGATGATATCGCCGTTTAAGCTCCAGTCATCATAGTCGGGAGCACGTCCGTCATGCTTCTGTCCGGATGCCAGAGGTCCGCCGATCTGCATGAGGAAAACGGCGCGCTTAAGCCTCGCGATCTTATTCTCGCGCTCCTTCGGAGTATCGTTCGGATACATGTTCTCGAGCTCCTGCGTGGTAACGAAGGTGATCTCGTCGGGCAGGATCTCACCGATGAAAGGATACTTGTCAGCGATATAATGCTCGGTATCCTTTAATGCCTGGAATATGCGGCGTACGACATATTTGAGCGTCTCAACGTTGCGCTCGTCCTTTAAGATGACCTTCTCCCAGTCCCACTGATCGACGTAGATCGAGTGAAGATTGTCGAGCTCCTCATCGCGTCTGATAGCGGTCATATCCGTGTACAGGCCCTCGCCGTAGCCGAAGCCGTAAACCTTAAGCGCCATTCTCTTCCATTTTGCGAGTGAATGAACGACCTCAACAGTCTTGCCGCCGAGATCCTGAATATCGAAGCCAACGGGACGTTCAACGCCGTTAAGATTGTCGTTGAGTCCCGACTCGGGGGTAACGAACAGAGGCGCTGAAACACGCGTCAGATTGAGCTGTTTTGCGAGCTGCCTCTCGAAATGATCCTTGATATACTTGATAGCGTGCTGGGTCTCCTTGATGTCGAGTCCCGAGCTGTAACCACCGGGAATGGTCAGTTTAGCCATATTGATCCCTTACCTTCCTGTGCCCTCTCGCACATTTTCTGCAGTCAGTTACTATTTGCAATGCTGTACTAAGCCACTCGTAAACCATTCAGCTCCGCTGAATGCCGCCGCTTCGCGGCTTTGTTTACTCGTGTACTTAGTCCAGCCTTTACAGTATAATCCGTATGTGAGCAACCCCGCAAGCAAGCTTGCGGTTTGCTCACATCACGGCTTATACTGCAAATAGTAACTGTTTTTCATATGATTGCACAAATGCGGCGTTCATGCAAGGTTTTTTTGCGGAGATTTTGCGATCAGGTCAGCAAGTGTCGAGGTATCGGTCAGCTGCGCAAGGTGTGAGTTTCTGAGCCGTCTGTCCGCAGACACGTCCTCTCCGATCCAGTCGGGCTTTACAAAACGCTCTGCTGCGTCCAGACTCGGGAACTCAACCTCCGTATAAACAAGTCCGTCCAGATGCCCGTGGAATACATCGAGTTCTGCCTTTAGCATCTTGTCCGCGTCCTCCGCGCTCACTCCGGGGCAGCGCTCGCCGCACGTTCCGAGCGGTATCAGGTAACGCGTCTTTGAAAGCGGCGGGAAATCGAGCTTTTCTTTAAGGTGCAGATAAGCCTCTGCGTCGAGCTCCGCCTCGATCTCCGTATTGCAGATGGTACCGTCGGCCGCAGGCTTGTCGGATTTCTTTTTGTAGGTCAGTATATAATCGTCATTGCTCTTCCTGATGCGCAGCGTAGGGCTCGTGCAGAGATATCCCTGCTCTATCTCTCTCTTTTCGAAGCTGTCAAGGTTCTCCGGGAATCTGACAAGCAACAGTTTTTTCTCTATCTCCATGCTGTTGACGAATGCTCCTTCCGTGCTATGATGTTACTGTATTTATGTATTATTTTACATTTCGGGTGCGCTCTTTTCAATACGGATCGCGAAAGAAAAGGTCCTGTGGGAGCCCCGGATATGCCAAAAGGAGGTCAGTCATGGAGAAAAACACCGCTCCCGACAAGGTACGGACGCAGCTGTATGCACTGAGCGGCGAAAGCTGGCCTGCCGGCCTCGTTGACATAACCGAGCGGCTCGTGATACGTGAATTCAGGATCGATGAGTCCGAGATCTGCCGGGAAATATTCCGCGAATGCGGTTCCTTCATGCCGGGTGACAACCCCGGATATCTCTCCCGGGAAGAATTCCTTGAGTTCCACCGCGCGTATATAAAATACCAGTACGGGTTCTACGGCTACGGCAACTTCGGCATATTTTTAAAGGCCCCGGACTGCAGCAGCATCGATGAATGCATACAGAGATCCGGGACCTGTATAGGCCTGGTGGGTCTGATCAACGGTTCGGCCTCTCAGACCGGTGAATTAAGCTATGCGATACTTCCTCCGTACCGGATGCAGGGCTATGCTTACGAAGCATGCTCCGCTGCCCTCGAATACGGCCGTGAGTGCGGGTTTGAGCGCTTTGAGGCCAGGATCTCGCCTGACAACGCGGCGTCCCTGGCACTGGCCGGAAAACTCGGGATAAATATCCTCCGTTAGTTTTCCGACGCGCTGTGTGCCGAACGCGTGATGCGGATATCCGTGATGGCGCACTGGTCGCCGGTGATCGCCAGATATACGTCCTTTGTTCCGTCGTTTATGGTCGTCACGCTGTTTAAGGCCACTCCGAAGCTCTCGGTCTGCATCATTATCCTGTTGTCGTCCCTGATTATCTTCAGAGTGCAGTCAAGTCCCTGTTTGTTCTTTTCCATCCAGGCGTTCCAGCCTTCGAAATCCTCCGTCTGGTCGATGGTAACCGCATTGTCGACATCCTCTTCAGATTCCCAGTTCTCTCCGTCAAGCTTAAGCAGCAGGAACTCCCGGAACCGCTCTCCGTCGGGCTGTCCGTTGTCCGATGTGAAAATGCTGAAATACGGGCAATGCCATACCAGCCGCGCGGTCGGGTAGCTGAACGAATGGAAGGTCACAGTCATACTGCTGCTGATGGGTATGCCCCGGGTTGATGCCAATCTGGGGCCGTCCACCTCCACATTCGGTATATCTCCCACAGGACAGTCTTTGATATAGCTGAGTTCCTCGGCAATACGGGGCAGAGCATCACTGTCCGTCTCATCATCATCCACTTCGACGACGATATTGCTGAGATCCACATGCTCTCCGCCGACAGAGATGAATGCGTACCGCGAAGTATCGGGCAATGCCAGGACCACGCCGTATTTCGCCTTCCGGCAGGATACCGTGATGAGCACATGGTCTCTGTTGCGCACCGCCTCTACCCTGCAGTGACGCAGGCCGTCGGCATTCGCTGCGCCGTCATCCTCGATTTCGGCTTCCGCAGGAAAGCTCCTGATCTCGCTCTTTCTGATATTGCCTTCGGTCAATTGGCCGTCCAGCCTGATCCTGGCGTATTCCAGATACATCAGGTCCTTATTGTTTTCCTGTCCGGGGTGCACATTTCCGTCGAGCGAATCATATACGATCAGTACGGGCAGACTCTCCTCCTCAGGCGCGCTGCCGTCGGGCCGGCCTGAAAATATGATCTTTGTACGCTTTTTCGTGATCCCTATGCCGCCGGTGCAGTCATGATAAATCGACTCGCAGTGAATACTGCCGGAAAAGACCGCGTTTGCGCCCGAGATGCTCTCCTTCATCCTATATTCCGTATCGAGATCTATCAGACGGATCATGGTCCTGGCAAAAAACGGATCGAACTGGGTTCCGATGCCCTTTACCAGCTCTTCTCGTACAACATGCTGCGGTATGGCATCGCGGTAGCTTCTGTTTGAAGTCATCGCGTCATACGCGTCCGCCACGGCGATGATCCTCGCTATCTCGGGGATCGTCTCGCCTTTGAGGCCGTCGGGATAGCCCTTCCCGTTATAGCGCTCATGATGATAATGCGCGCCGATGCTGAGCCAGGGGTGATCGCTGATCATTGAAAGGATCTGGCTTCCGATGACCGGATGCTGCTTGATCTGCTCGTATTCCTCCGTGGTCAGCCTGCCTTTTTTGGTAAGGATCTCGATTGGAACACCTATCTTGCCTACATCATGCAGGAGCGCCGTAAAGTATATCTTCTCGCAGTCCTCCGCGCTCTTGCCTGCGGCTTCCGCTATTTTCCTCGAATACTCGGCCACACGGCGCGAGTGACCGTTGGTATATGTGTCCTTGGCGTCTATCGCGCCCGCCAGCGCTTCCATGACCTCTGTGGTCAGGTTTTTGAGCTTCCCGCCCGCCGCCTCAACCTCGCTGACATAATCGTCGAGCTTTCTCTTTAGCTCCTGACGATAGACGGTCGCCAGATAGATATAAAACTCGAGAAGGCACAGCGCGGTTATCGTATTTGTATGTTCGGATATGCCGTTATACTCAAAAAGGCCGCCGAGCACCGCCTGAGTGAACACAAGGATAAGTATCAGGCTCTTTTTGCGGTCGCCCGTATAAAACGAATTAAGGGAGCAGTAGAGCAGAATCAACAGATACAGAAAGGTCGTAATATAGACCGTCTTGCTGAATGTCAATCCGTGCCATGCATTATTGGCATCGATAAAAAAGGCGATCGGGTGCCCTATGAGTGTCGCCGAGTAGACTACCGCGTTCAGCAGCGCGGGTATGACGCAGAGCATCCTGTACTTCCTGCCGCGGAGCATGATCAGCAGCTCAGCAAGTATTATGCAGGGGCGGAGGATATAACCGATCGCGCTGGCCCACGTACGTACGGCAACGACCCGTGCCGCCTCTTCGGGCAGCATAGCGCTGACATCATAGCTCGTGTCAAATACGCCGGCAACGGTCACGATCAGCAAAAGTCCTATGCTCACTATGAACAGGCTGGTCGCGGGTATCTTAACGTCCTTGTTCACGTACATCATGCTGATGAGCGCGAGCAGGATCATAAGTGTTATGAAATTATAGGTAAGGTACGAGGTTAGCATATAATCCTACTTTCCTTTCATATCACGCACAAACGGGTTTCATCTGCCGAGCAGTTCCCCGGTCCTTTTCAGAAAAGCATCGACGTCCGATGCGTCGCTCCCCCATCCGGTCACCAGACGGATTGGGATCATGCCCTCTTTTTCGGGAGCCCATTCGTAGAAAAAGAAATCCTTTTCGAGCTCTTTGACGACAGGCGCGGGCAGTACGGGGAATATCTGGTTTGTCTGCGATACGGAGTAAAACTTTACGCCCAGTCCGGCCAGCCCGTCTCTCAGTTTCTTTGCGAGGCTGTTGGCATGCGCCGCCATCTTAAAATATATGCTGTCCTTTCCGCCTTCGAGCAGTGCCTCGAACTGTACTCCGATCAGCCTGCCCTTTGCGAGCATCCCGCACTGATGCTTTATCATGAAGCGGAAATGATCGTCCATGGCCTTATTGAGGATAACGAGCGCCTCTCCGAACAGCGCGCCGTTCTTTGTGCCTCCGATATAAAAAGCGTCGCACAGCTTAGCGAGCTCCGTTATCGGCAGGTCGTTCTCCTCCGAAGTCAGCGCCGAACCGAGTCTCGCTCCGTCCACATACAGGAGCAGGTTCTTTTCATCGCACTTTTTTTTGAGCGCCGTCAACTCGGCCCTGCTGTAGAGAGAGCCGATCTCGGTCGGCTGGGAGATGTAAGCCATGCGCGGGAGTACGGTGTGCTCATCGTCGTACTCCTCCATAGCCAGATCTATCAGCCCGGGAGTGAGCTTCCCGTCCGGGCTGTCCATAGCGGTCACACGGTGTCCCGTGCCTTCCACCGCTCCCGTCTCATGCTTGTAGATATGTCCCGAGCGCGCGGCTATCACCGATTCATAGGGTCTGAGCGCCGCTGCGATCACCGTTACGTTGCACGGAGTGCCTCCCACCATCATGTGGACGGCGCAGTCCTCGATACCGATCAGCTCGCGGATCATGCGCGCCGCGTTATCACAGTGCGGATCCATGCAGTATCCGTCTGTATGCTCAAGGTTGGTCTTCGCGAGAGCCTCCATTACCTTAGGATGCGCTCCCTGGCTGTAATCCGAACGAAAATAGATCATTTTTTCCTCCGTACGCAAATAAAATAATGTGAAATCAGTATATACCTTATCGAACTGCTTGTCGAATAAAAAATCAGTAAAATATCCGTCTTCCCGCCTGCCGCCCATGCTGCATTTTTATGGTTGACACCGACCGTAAAACGATGTATCATAATTTATTGCGTGAGATAAATTCTCGCAGCGTGCTGGGATAGCTCAGTCGGTAGAGCGATTGATTCGTAATCAATAGGTCGTGGGTTCAAGTCCCATTCTCAGCTCGTGGAGAGCCTTGAAACAATCGGGTTTCAGGGCTTTTTCCATATGTGAGGTGCTATATGCGTGAACTAAATGAAAACGATAAAACTACATTAAATGAGGATGCGGCCATCTACGGCAAACGAGACGAGCGCGGCGCATTCGAGAAATTCAAATCGCTTACCGGCGCGGCAAAATGGGAGTTCTTCAGGGATTATTTTCTCTGGAAGTTGATCGCGATCGCTGCTGGCGTCGTAGTGCTCGTTCTGCTTATAATCAAGATAGTCACGCCCGCCCAGGAAAACGTCTGCAACATCGCGGTACTCGACAATCCTTTTTCCCAGCCCGCCTACGACATATGCGACGCAAAGCTTAACGAGGCGTTCGTGACCGATGAAAAGCTCCAGCGCGTTTCACTCGATACCAACTATTACGTAACGACCGACGGGTATAATGCCCGTACCAGGCTGATGACCTATATCGCGGCGTCCGAGATCGATTTCATGATCCTTCCCGAAGCGGAGTTTCTCGGATATCTTGATTCCGGCGTGTTCGCAGATCTGGAGCCCCTGCTCTCCTCCGAGATGCAGACGAGTCTCGGTGAGCTGCTCACCTACAAGCCCACCTACTACGACGCGGACGATCCTTCGGCCGTTCCCCCCACCGGCTCAAAAACATGCTATGCGGTAAATATAACCGGTTTCCTCAACAAACTCAACGGTTACGAGCTGGCAGACGATTATTATCTCACCTGCATCGTTAACTCGAAAAATCCGGATAAGCTCGAGAAAGTTATCTCGATCCTCAGTGAATAAATTAAGGAAGTGCCGGGGATTCCCCGGGACGAAGACACGAAGACATGGGGACGGTTCTTCTGTCTGCGAATTGCGCAGACAAAAGAACCGTCCCCATGTCTTATATAATACAACTTATCTCGCGATCTCCTTGCTGATCCTGTCAAACAGGCTCACAAAGTCTATCGGTCTCGAGAACAGCGCCGAAAACCTGTATTTGTAGGCTTTCTTGACCTCTGTTGCCGACGCGTCCGCGGTCAGAGCGAATATCGGGATATTCTCCCCGTCTTCCTTGCCGCTGATACGGATGCACTTTGCGACCGAGAATCCGTCGAGCTCGTCCAGCACGGTATCGGCCATGACCAGATCGTAGGTCTTCGCCGGATGCGCGATAAACTCTATCACCGCAGATTTGCCGTCGCTGCAGGAATCAACCTCCGCTCCCATCGCGGTGAGCATGTTCCGGATCACCTCGTGGCTGAGCTTATTGCCCTCGGCGAGCAGTATCCTCTTGCCCGAAAAGTCATATATCTCTTCGTAACGTCCCGAGAAAGGTCTTACCGTGCCCGAAACGAACGCAAAGCCCTCGGGTACATAAACATCATCCAGGCTCTCTTCTCCGGGTTTGCTGTCGTAATCAAACTGCCTGCCGTAACTGATCTCGTTGATAGGCTTGTCATGAAATTCGTATACCGACAGTTCGAGCTCCCCTTCCCCTGAAACAAGGCTCTTTAAGGCGCGGTTCATCGCCACCGCCTCGCTCTCTATCATCGCGAAACGCTCTGCTGACGCCTTAGTGTCGAGCGAGTCGTTCTTCGCGAGCGCGGCCATGCTGATAATGCCTGCGAGAGGCGATCGTACACGGTCGGTAACCTCCTTGATCAGGCGGGTCTGCTCGTTGAAGAGCTTCCTCTGCTCCTCGAGCGCGTCGACCAGCTCCTGCTTGTATTTCAGATCTGCGGCGGTCTCGTCGTCGAGTCTTCTGAAGCACGAGAAGAATTTGATCTCGTCACCGGGCTGCTTTGTGGGCACGATGTTCTTGACTTTGACCCAGGAGTACTCTCCGTTTTCGTCGCGTACCCTGAAGTTCAGTTTTGTAACATTGATGTCATCAAGTATCCTGCGCGCGATGCCCTCGAGATCGAAGAAATCCGCAAAGGCCTTTTTGTCGTCCGGATGCACGAGCTTCTCCGCAAGGATCATGACTTCGATCCCGGCAAAGCCCTTGACCGGCCATCTGCCCCTGCTGTGATCCATCAGTGTCTCGAAGGCGCCTGTCTGCAGATCCACCTCAAAGATCTCATCGTAATAATCGCGCCATACCTGAAGCAGCTGCCGAAGGATCGGCTCGTTGTTCCGCTCGTTTGCTCTAATGTCGGTATTTGCCATCTGATACTCCGTTCCGTGAAACAGTTATTTGGAGATCATCTCCATGATCTCATTGCTTCTTTCGATGAATGCCGTCATGGCCTCGGGTGCGAGAGGCTTGTGCGAAAGCATGGCCAGATCGTAGAGCTGTGCCACGATGAGCTCGACCTTATGCCCCTTCTTGTGCTCGGTCAAATACTTGACCAGAGTATTGCTGCTGTTGAGCGTCAGGGTCTCCTGTCCGCCGAACATATCGGTATCCATGCCGGGCATGCTGTACATCTTCATCATGTCGGACATACGGCGGCTCTCCTCACCGAGGGTCACTACGGATGATATCTTCTCATCCTTGAGCTTTTCGACCTTAACCTCGAGCTTGTCCTTCTTAAGAACCTTGCGGAACAGGCTCTCGAGCTCCTTCTGCTCATCCTCGAGTGCCTTTTTCTCGTCCTCGGTAAGCTCGCTCTTGATGCTGTCCGAAACGTCGGAATCTATGCGAAGGAACGAAACCTTGTCATTGTCCTGCTCGAGCTGCTGGATGAAGGGCTGGTCGATGTTGTGCGTAAGGAGCACGGCGTTGAGCTTTTCGGCCCTGAACATATTGATGTACTGGCTCTGCTGCTTCTCGTCGGTTACATAATATACCTTGTCCTTAACAGGCTCCGCCCCGGGCTTGTCCTCAGCGTCTGCGGCCTTTTCCGCGGCTTCGGCGCTCTCGGCTTTAGCAACGGTATCGGCTGCGGAATCCTCTGTCTTGCTTTCAGCGTCCTCTCCCTTTGCGGCCTTTAAGTACTCCTCGAGAGTCAGGTATTTGCCGTCGAGATCCTTATAGATCACGTAATCCCTGATCTTCTCTTTAAATTTGACATCCTTTAAGCAGCCGTACTTAATGAAGGGGCTGATATCGTCCCAGTATTTCTCGTAATTCTCACGGTCGGTCTTGAACATGCCGGAGAGCTTGTCCGCAACCTTTTTGGTGATGTAATCGCTGATCTTTTTAACAAAGCCGTCGTTCTGCAGCGCGCTCCTCGAAACGTTGAGGGGCAGGTCGGGACAGTCGATGACGCCCTTTAAGAGCATCAGGAACTCGGGGATGACCTCCTTAATGTTATCCGCGATGAATACCTGGTTCGAATAGAGCTTGATAACGCCCTCGATGCTCTCGTACTCGATATTGATCTTGGGGAAGTAGAGGATACCCTTGAGGTTGAACGGATAGTCCATGTTCAGATGGATCCAGAACAGAGGCTCCCTGTAATCGTGGAATACCTTGCGGTAGAAATCCTTATATTTCTCTTCGGTGCAGTCGTTGGGATGCTTTGTCCACAGTGGCGCGGTCTCATTGATCGGCTTCGGTCCCTTCTTTTCTTCCTTCTTCTCGCCCTCAGCCTCGGAAGCCTCTCCGTTTTCGTTTACCTCGGCGTCGATGACCTCGTCCTTTTTGGGCTCTTCCTTTGCGTCAACGTTCTTAAAATAGATCGGAACTGGCATGAAGGAGCAATACTTGTCGAGGACCTCCTTGGCCCTGTACTCGTTCGCGAACTCGTAGCTGTCCTCGTTCAGGTAAAGAGTGATCTCGGTACCGCGCTCAGTCTTGTCGCCCTCGCCCATCTCGAACTCCATGCCCTCCTCGGAAGACCAGAAAACGGGCTTTGCGTCCTGCTTATATGAAAGTGTCGATATCGTTACCCTGTGCGCTACCATGAACGCCGAATAGAAACCGAGTCCGAAATGACCGATGATCTGGTCGTCGTTCGCCTTATCCTTATACTTCTCGAGGAAATCCGCAGCGCCCGAGAACGCGATCTGGTTGATGTACTCCTTAACCTCGTCCGCTGTCATACCGATACCGTTATCCCTGATAACGATAGTCTTCTCCTCGGGTGAGACCTCGACCTCGATCTTGTACTCTTCGCCGTCCTTCTCTTCGAACTCGCCGATCATGGCCAGTTTCTTAAGCTTTGTGATCGCGTCGCTGCCGTTCGATATCAGCTCGCGGTAGAATATGTCGTGATCCGAATAAAGCCACTTTTTGATAATGGGGAATATGTTCTCCGAATTGATTGAAAGATTACCTTTTTCCATGCTCATATAAAACCTCTATTGAGCACCCGGTTGGATTTAGCCCCGGTGAACGCGCCTCCGGGCTACGGGTGTTGTTCTTCTTCTGTAATAATAATCCGTCTGAAAATCATTGTCAATCAAAATTAGCACTCATTTGCCATGAGTGCTAACATTTAATAAATTGTTTATTTTCTTTTAATGATCGTGCCCTCACATCTCTTCGAACTCTATCCCGTTGCGGGTCAGGAAACCGCGCATATTGTCGTCCCATTCCTTCTCTCCGGTCTTGTCCAGAGTAAAAACCGTATGGGAAATGCCGGTCACGAGCAGCAGATTGTTGTTGTCGAAGCGGATGTTGAGCAAATAGGTCAGATCGCCCTGTCCGGGCTTTTTAAGGACCAGCTTCATCGAGACCGGAAGCCGCTTCCCCCTGATCATCTGGGTAACTATCGGCTTTGTCTGCTCCCAGCTCTGAAACGCGGCATCGGGCTTTTCGTCATCGCCGAAAAACGCCCGGTTTATCTGCCCGTCGATATGATAATCGACAGCCACGCTGATATCGCCCTCAACAAAGCTGAAATTGTCGAAGGACGTACCGCCGAAAAGCTGCGACATGAAATTCTTAATATCGGTGACATGGAGTGCGATCATATACCTTATCCCTTTTCTTTGCCTGCGCCCTGCTTAACGGCCGCATCTTTGCCTTTTTCCACCGCAAACACGGCAATGCTCCGAGGTGCTACGCGGCAGGTCTTTCCGCCGTCGAACACGGTCTTCGGATCGGTAGCGAACACGAACCTGAAGGTACTGTGATGAACCGAGGGCAGATCGAATTCATGCTCCTCCCAGTGCATATTGAAGGTCACGTAAAACGAGGTGTCGCGGTTCACGCGGTCGGTGATCGCGTATTCGCCGTTGAGCAGCATGCCCAGAGTCCTCGAGAAATACCCGAAATCGGGATACCAGGCCTTGGTCCCGTGGAACGAAACGTCAGGGCATCCGCTGTGGATATAATCCGAGCCGCGCAGTTCTATGATGTTCGCGAATATCCTGTGCGCTTTGCGCAGCGCGATCATGTCCTTTGTGAAACGCCTGATCTCATTCGCAAAAGCGTTGTTCTGCCATACGACCCAGCCCTGCGCGTTGTCGCAGCAGTAAGGGTTGTTGTTTCCGTAATGCGTGCTGCCGCACTCGTCTCCGGCCATCAGCATCGGAGCGCCCTGTGACATGAAAAGCACCGCCAGCGCGTTTTTGATCATCTTGAGTCGAAGTCTGTTGACCGCCCTGCCCGCGGTAGGTCCCTCCACGCCGCAGTTCCAGCTGTGGTTGATCTCGCGCCCGTCGAGGTTTTTCTCGTTATTGGCCTCATTGTGACGGACATCGTAGGAAAAAACGTCCGCCAGCGTAAAACCGTTGTGATCGGCAAAGTAATTCACCTTTGCCGCCAGGTTTCCGTTGTCGCGTATCCTGTCGGAAAACTCCTTAATAACGCCCTCGTCGCCGATCAGGAATCTGCGTACCGCCTTCATATAATCGTCGTTTGACTCCGCGAGCACGGGTCTTTCGCGAAGACGCAGCGTCCCTGTGCAGTCCTCGCTCCAGTGATCGCGTATGAGCTTTACGCTCTTAAGATACGGATCGGTAGCGGCCAGTCTCGGTGAAAAACTGCCGTTCATCAGCCTGAAACCGTCGATATGATAGGTCTCGTGCCAGAAGCGCAATACTTCGAGAGTCAGGATATCGGGCACCTGCGGCGTAAAATCCATCTCCATCAGCACTTCGATCCCTGCTGCGTGGAATGTCTTTACCATCGCGGCAAACTCCTCGCAGACCTTTTTGGGATCTGAGGCATATGCGGTCTTCGGAGCGAAATAATTTGCAGGAGAACCGTAGCCCCAGTAGTTGATCCTCGCGGGCTGTCCGAAGCCTGCGGGCATCACCTCGTCAAAATCGTAGCACGGCATAAGGAGCACTGCGTTGAAGCCGAGGGATCTGATATACTGAACCTTTGCGGTCACTGCCTTAAAGGTTCCGGGTGCCTCCGCGTGCGCGCTCGCGTCCTTCGAGAATCCGCGCACATGGAGCTTGTATATGATCAGGTCGGAATAATCGATCCTCTTGTGCGCGCGGTCTGAAAACTTAAGCGCCTGCCCGGGCATCGCGGCGCGCACATAATCACGGTCAAAGCCGAATATGCGGTCTCCGCTCATCCTTACGGCATAGGGATCGTTCATCACGCCGAGGTCCGTCTCAAAATCGTACTCATCGGCGCGTGTGCCGAATTCACAGAAAAAAACGGAGTTATGCTCGGGGTCTTCCTTCATGACAACAACTTCCTTCGGCTCGGGAGCGCCCGCGTCGTACAGCCTCAGGCGGCATGTACGGGCAGACTGCGCGAATACCGCCGCGGTATATATGCCGTCATGTTTAAAAATACCCAGTTTATGCATAGTATCTCCGTTTTTCCTAATCAGTCTTCCGTTTCTTCTTCGGTATTTACCGCAAGAACGGTCCTCTTTCTCGCCATCTCGTCGTTGGCAAGATAATCGTCGTAGGTCGAAACCTTATCGATCAGCCTGCCGTCGGGAGTGATCTCCATGATGCGGTTGGCCGTCGTCTGTATGAACTGATGGTCGAGAGCTGAGAAAAGCTCAACGCCCGGGAATTTGATCATTGCGTTGTTCAGCGCGGTGATGGACTCCATGTCGAGATGGTTCGTGGGCTCGTCCATGATCAGAACGTTCGAGCCGAGGATCATCATCTTCGAGAGCATAACGCGCACGCGCTCTCCTCCCGAAAGCACGCAGACCTTCTTTACGCCGTCCTCGCCCTTAAAGAGCATGCGTCCGAGGAAGCCGCGGACATACTGCTGGTCGTCGACGGGTGAGAAAGGCATCAGATGATCGACGATAGATTCCTCGCCCTTGAACTCCTCGGTATTGTCCTTCGGGAAATAGCTGCGTTCGGTCGTAACGCCCCACTTAAAGCTGCCCTCATCGGGCTCCATCTCTTCGGTGAGTATCTTGAACAGTGTGGTCGTAGCCTGCGTATTTGCGCCTACGAACGCGATCTTGTCCTCACGTCCGACCACAAAGCTGATATTGTCGAGTACCTTAACTCCGTCAATAGTCTTGGAGAGGTTCTTGACTGTCAGGACCTCATTGCCGATGGCACGGTTGGGTCTGAAATCGATATAAGGATATACACGGCTCGAAGGCCTGATATCGTCGAGCTGGATCTTTTCGAGAGCACGCTTACGCGAGGTAGCCTGCTTTGACTTCGAAGCGTTGGCCGAGAATCTCTGGATGAACTCCTGCAGTTCCTTGATCTTCTCTTCTTTTTTCTTGTTGGCTTCCTTCATCTGCCTGATCATCAGCTGGCTCGACTCATACCAGAAATCGTAGTTTCCGGCGTAGAGCTGGATCTTCGAATAATCGATGTCGGCGATCTGCGTGCAGACTTTGTTGAGGAAGTAACGGTCATGGGAAACGACGATGACCGTATTGTCAAAATTGATGAGGAACTCGTTGAGCCAGTTGATCGCGTCGAGATCGAGGTGGTTTGTAGGCTCGTCGAGCAGCAGAACGTCGGGATTGCCGAACAGCGCCTGGGCTAAGAGGACCTTAACCTTGAGTGTGTCCTTGATCTCGCTCATCATCATGTAATGATATTCGGTGTCAACACCGAGGCCGTTTAAGAGTGTAGCCGCATCGGACTCCGCCTCCCAGCCGTTCATCTGCGCGAACTCGCCCTCGAGCTCGGAAGCGCGGATGCCGTCCTCATCGGTGAAATCCTCCTTTGCGTAGATAGCGTCCTTTTCCTGCATGATCTCGTAGAGACGCTTGTTTCCGAGGATTACGGTGTCAAGGACCGTGTACGCATCGTATTTGAAATGGTCCTGCTCGAGGAATGAGAGACGCTGGCCGGGAGTCATGATGATCTCGCCCTTCGTCGGCTCGAGCTGACCTGCCAGTATCTTAAGGAAAGTGGACTTTCCCGCTCCGTTCGCTCCGATAAGACCGTAGCAGTTGCCCTCGGTAAATTTGATATTAACATCCTCGAACAAGGCTCTCTTGCCGAGGCGTAAGGTTACGTTGCTTGCCTGAATCATCTTTAATTTCCTTTCACTTCGTTACAGGCATTCGCAGTTATGCTTTTCGATTATAGGCAAAGCCTATAATTTGCTTCGCAATGCTGCTTGCCTTTCATATGGTACAAAATAAACACGCAATCTTAATTTTATAAAAAATATCCGTAAAAATCAAGTTCCCGCGCCACATTATTGCCCTTATTTTTCCACACAAGTAACAATCGCGTCTGATAGGATTCATATACCGATCATACTTTTTTGTTCAGAAATCGTGTTAAACGCTGGACAAAAGACGTTTTTCCGTGTATAATATTCGTACGTTTTTTTCACACGTCGGGACATGTGCATCGGTTATTACGGGGGAGATTTACATGGCTAATGTTATGCTTGTGGTAGAAAACAATTTGTGCACCGGATGCTGCGAATGCATCGGAGCATGCAGTGCAAACAATATTTGCATCATGCTCGGTAAGCCTCACGATCATCCAATCCCCTACATCTCGGACGCGTCGGATTGCGCCGGCTGCTCCGATTGCATGGAGGCTTGTCCACAGGCAGAACTTCTTGTGCAAACGATTGCATAAATATAAAACCGGGCTTCCGCCCGGTTTTTTTATAGGTGCCTGTCACCATAAAAGGTGACAGGCACCGCTGTCTAGGGGCCGCCGCACCGCCCGGTGCGGCAGCCTCTTTGGGTTCAGTGCAGCAGTTCGATCGATCTGAGACTCACGCCGCCCGTACCCTTAAAGGTCAGGTAGACAGCCTGTTTTCCGTCGGGGAATGCTCCGTCCGCGAAACCGCACTCCCCCGCCTTCCAGATGTTCTCGTTGTGTACCTCTATCCTTCCGAGCACAGCTCCGCCGTAGGAGGCGCGTACCTCCACGATCCCGTCCGCGTATGCTCTCGTATATATGCGTATTCCCTTAACACCGTGGCAGTCAAAGTATTTAAAGCCTACCGTAGTGCCGCCCGTGATCCTGCGGATGTAGCTTTCGGGGTACTGTCCTTCTCCGCCTGCCTGAACGACTCTCGCAGCTTCGGCATTCACGTAGATCTCATGCTTTTCGTTGAAGATATTGCATGCGATATATGCGGGGTACTCTCCCTTGTCAGGCAGCAGTCCTCCGTTCAGACCGCACGAAGTGATCTCGGCCTGGAGTATCGTGCCGTCCGCCGCGAACTCAAGAGGCTCTGCGCAGCCCTGTCTGGAGAACCAGTTGCCGTTCGTGTGCCTGTGATAGAAAATGTACCATTTCCCTGCGATCTCCACCATACTGCCGTGGTTGTTCGCGCCGTAAGCCGAAGCCTCACCCGCGGGCTTGTATGTGCCGATGCCGATGTCGCAGTTGCTGACAAGGACTCCGCCGTATGTGAACTTTCCGCGCGGCGAATCCGAAACAGCCCAGCACAGCTCATGCATAACCTCGGACGAGTAGATGAAATAGTATTTCCCGTCCTTTTTCCTGATCGATGCGGCTTCAAAATAGGCATGTCCCTCAAATCCCGTTCCCGCACTGTATTCAACGCCCGGAGCTATGATCTGCGGCTCTTCCTTTATCGTGAGCATATCGGGCCCGAGCACCGTGAGCATCGCGCCGTGACGCGATTTATCGCCTCTCGGGCAGAATCCTGTGTACATGTAGGTCTCATCGCCCTCAGTCAGCACACCGGGATCGAACTGGGGTTCATCGCCTTCGCGCGCTCCGAGCAGGGTGCCGTCGGCGTAATGCACATATCCGAGGAACTTATATCTGCCGGCCGGCTCGTCGCATACCGCTACCGAAACGTTGCCGACTTTGTCCAGTACATAGAAAAGATAATATCTGCCGTCGGGGCCGACCGTAACATCGGGCGCATACAGACACATGCGTCCGTCCCTGTTATACGGATCCGATGTCTTCGGATAGATCATGCCTTCGTATCTCCAGTCCGCGAGGTCGTTAACCGGCGCCGACCAGCAAACATAATCGCCGAGGCAGAAGGTCTCTCCGTCGTACAGATCATGCGATCCGTAAACATAGACCCTGTCTCCGAAAACATAAGGCTCGCCGTCCGGTACATGCTCCCATGAAGGCATATAAGGGTTAAAAGCAAGCTTTTTGCCGAAACCGGGGAACTCCTTGCGGGGCACGGAACCTCTCGAGGTAAACTCCATCTCCGCGCGGTCCGCGTCGGTGTATGTCCTCCATTCGGGCAGCGGCTCTCCGTCCCAGCCGGGACCGTTGGGATCGCCTGTCTTTATGAAGTTCGCGAAATAATCGCACATCTGTCTTGCCAGTTCAAAATGACGTCCTCCGTAGGGTCTGTGGCATTTGCCGAGAGACTCGAAGAAGAACCAGAGATCGCAGGAATGGAAAGTGCCTGCGTGATCCTTTCCCGGGATATCGGGAGTGAAACGGTAATAATACATCTTCTGCGGATTTTTGCCGTTCGCAGCCGTTTCAAGGTACGCGGTCTTTACGGATCTTTCGACGATACTGATACCGTCCACGCGGAACTCATCGCCGGTATTACCGGATACAACGGGAACAGGTGCCCGGTCTCCCGCGATAAAGCGGTCCATCGCATCGCCTTTGTATACCTTGCCGTCGATGAAAGGGAACATCCTCGGATTCTCTTTGACATATTCGGCATATTTATCCCTGATCGTTACGGCATCAATCGCCCTGGCCTCCTCTACGCTCTTCACGCCGAGGAAACTTAAGAAATCTTCGCCTTTTTTCTCTGCTTTATCGAGCGGAAGAGGCTTAAACAGGTCGTCTTCCCTGTTAAAGTGTTTGATCATGCCGCTCATGATGAACGCGCCGCGAATATCGCCGTAATTCTCCTCACAGGTGAGCTGGTTCATGACGCTGCCGCCGCCCGCTGACTGACCAGCGATCGTGATGCGGTCGGGATCTCCGCCGAATGCCGCGATATTCCTGCGTACCCATCTGAGGCCCGCCTGCTGGTCGAGCAGTCCGAAATTACCGGGTCTGTCGGGTGACTCCGCCGTGATCTCGGGATGCGCGAAAAATCCGAACGCGCCCAGTCTGTAAGCCACGCTTACCACTACTATCCCGCGTCTGGCGAGCTTCTCGCCGTCAAACTCCATCTCCGCGGTGTATCCCCACTGATAGCCGCCGCCGTAATACCATACCAGCACCGGAAGCTTTTCATCGGTGCGTTTTGCGGGTGTCCAGACGTTCAGATACAGGCAGTCCTCGCTGCACTCGATCTCGGGATCGACATGCCATTCGAGGTCATAAATTCCCCCGCCTATGCCGGGCTGGTCCTGCATCGAAACCGGACCGAACTCAAACGCGGTCCTTACACCCTCCCAGTTCTCGCAGGGCTGCGGTGCTCTCCACCTGTTCCGGCCGACGGGCGGTGCCGCAAAAGGCACTCCCTTAAATGCCGTGACGCGCGGGTCCGAACCCGGAAGTCCGCGCAGTTCGCCGTTTTCAACCTTAGCTGTTCGTAACATACCTTTTCCTCCTTTTCATCGGAGCACCCCCCTACTCCGTGCATGATTTCTCACAATATCATCTTATTCTTGCGCCTTCATCCGCCGCTACGCGCATTTTGCTATCCGCTTATCATTTTTTGAATCGAAGACATGGGGACGGTTCTTCTGTCTGCGAACTGCGCAGACAGAAGAACCGTCCCCATGTCTTAGCATGTCTTAGCATGTCTTATTGATCCAACATCACACTTCAAATATCAGCTCGCCGTAGGTCGGAACCGGCCACAGGCGGTCGTCCACGATCAGCTCGAGGGCGTCGATGGGAGCACGCAGCTCCTCCATTGTTTTAACAACGGTCTTGCGGAAATACATCGCTTTCTCGCAGGTATCTGCAATGCCGGCCGCGGACGCGATCTGTTCAACAAGCCTCTTATAGGCTGCGTTCGCGTCGCTCAAATGCTGCGAACACTCCTTTAAAATCTCCGCTTCGGTAGCCGAATACTCGGACCCCACAGCCTGATTGACCTCGTTTATGGCCTCGCCGAGACGCCTGATGTAGCGGATCGTCGCGGGCAGGAACTTACGCGAAGCCATCTCCGCCATAGTCCTGGCCTCGATGTTGATCGTCTTCGCATATATCTCGTAATTGATCTCCGCACGGGACTCGAGCTCGGTGCGGCTGAGTACTTTATGCTTTTCGAATACACGAACGGTATTGTCAAATTTAAGGGCCTCGATCGCGTCGACAAAGCTCTCCTTGTTCGGAAGTCCGCGCTTTTTGGCCTCTTCGACCCACTCGTTCGCGTAGCCGTCGCCGGCAAAGATAACACGCCTGTGCTCCCTGATAGTTTTGCTGATCAGAGCGCATACGTCGTTTTCAAAATCTGTCGAATGCTCGAGCTCGTCAGCCATCTCGCCGAGAGCATCCGCAACGATCGTATTGAGCACGGTGTTGGGATCCGCGATGGACATCGAAGAGCCTACCATACGCAGCTCGAACTTATTGCCGGTGAAAGCAAAGGTCGAGGTACGGTTGCGGTCGGTAACATCCTTTTTGATAGCGGGGATCGAGTTGACACCCATGCTGAGGTTTTCGCGCTTTTTGGAGCTGATCGCTCTGCCGTTTGCGGCAAACTGCTCGTAGATGTCCTCCAGCTGCGCTCCGAGGAATATCGAAACGATGGCAGGAGGTGCCTCGGATGCGCCCAGACGCTGGTCATTGCCGGGACATGAGGCAGCCATGCGCAGCAGCTCCGCATGCTCATCGACCGCTTTGATGACCGCTGCGGTGATCAGCAGGAACTGCAGGTTCTCGTGAGGGTTCTTGCCGGGCTTCATGAGGTTCTCGCCCGTATCCGTTACCAGTGACCAGTTGTTGTGCTTACCCGAGCCGTTCACTCCCGCGAAAGGTTTTTCGTGGAGCAGGCAGGTCAGGCCGTGTCTGGCCGCTATTTTCTTCATGGTCTCCATAACGAGCTGGTTGTGGTCCGTCTCGATATTGACCGTGCTGTAGATCGGCGCGAGCTCATGCTGCGCAGGCGCGGCCTCGTTATGCTCTGTCTTGGCTAAGATGCCGAGCTTCCAGAGTTCTACGTCCAGCTCGCTCATGAACGCGGAAATACGCTCCTTGATCGCGCCGAAATAATGATCGTCCATTTCCTGACCCTTGGGCGGCATCGCGCCGAACAGGGTCCTGCCGCTGTAGATCAGATCGTCTCTCTGCAGATATTTGCTGCGGTCGATCAGGAAATACTCCTGCTCGGCACCTACGCATACATCCACATGCTGCACATCCTTTTTCCCGAACAGATGGAGGATGCGGACAGCCTGCCTGTTAATGGCCTCCATCGAGCGCAGGAGCGGTGTCTTTTTATCGAGGGCCTCACCGGTATAAGAGCAGAATGCGGTCGGGATACAGAGTGTCACGCCCGATTCGCTCTTTCTGAGAAACGCGGGAGAAGTGCAGTCCCACGCGGTATAGCCTCTGGCCTCGAAGGTGGCTCTGAGTCCTCCCGAAGGGAAGCTCGAAGCGTCGGACTCACCCTTTATAAGCTCCTTGCCCGAGAACTCCATGATAACGCCGCCATCGGGTGAAGGAGTGATAAAGCTGTCATGCTTCTCAGCGGTGATACCCGTAAGAGGCTGGAACCAATGCGTGAAATGTGTAGCACCCTTTTCAACTGCCCAGTCCTTCATGGCCTCAGCTACGGCATTTGCTACCGAAAGCTCAAGCTTCTTGCCCTCATCAATGGTCTTTCGGAGTGACTTGTAAACATCAGAAGGGAGCACTGCCTTCATAACTCTGTCATCAAACACGTTACATCCAAAATAATCAGATACTGTACTCATACTCTTTTCCTCTTTTCTTTATTAGTTTTACAACAGCCAAAGTGCTTTGAGCCTTCAGTTCTTTTGGTTCCTTTTGCTTTGGTGCGACTTCTCTTTAAAAACAAAAATGCGCCTTATACCACTGTAAACGGATATAAGACGCCCTTGCCTTTAAATGTGAAAAGAGTCTTTGAAACGATGTTCAAAGACTCCCTTGCCTTACGAAAATGTATTCTATCGCAACTTTTTTGTTTTGTCAACTCCTTTTTTAAAAAATTTTTAATCTGTCAGTTCCCTGACTTGATATCCT
>JAEEGI010004576.1_pt1 | contig 32281 bp, 24 predicted proteins | sample 8958751 | NCBI WGS metagenome assembly JAEEGI01 (sample SAMN16246545, study PRJNA631951) | gut metagenome | biome: gut microbiome; feature: rumen; material: KS-attached | host: Bos | place: Iran: Karaj | collected 2018-10
GCCCTCGGCTTTCTTGCGAGCCAGCGCTTCGCGGGTTCGGATGGAGATAAGCTGACGCTCTATCTCGGCCGCAAGCCCGAACGTAAATGCCAGCACCTTTGACTGGATATCCTCCCCCAGACGAAATCTTTCCTTGACGGTCCACACTCGACATTCCTTCTTGAGACAGATGTTCAGGATGTTCATGATCATGAACAGGCTTCGGCCCAGACGGGAGAGCTCGGCACAAATGATGACATCTCCCTTTCGGACTTGCTTCAGAAGCTCTCCCAGTTTACGTTCTGTTGTTTCCAGTGTCCCGGAAACTGTTTCCTGAATCCAGACATCGACGTGCAAGTTCTCACTCCGGCAATAATTAATGATTTCGAAACGCTGATTCTCCAGCGTCTGACGGTCTGTGGAGACACGGATATAAGCATAAGTCATAACGGTTAACAAATAGTTTACCCTTATGTAAACAAATAGCCTGCTTAAAGGTGGTGACTTGTCCTGACCACCCACTCGTGAATCAGAGGGGACCATGCAATGCGGCGGGGTATGAAGTACGGCGGATAGATCCTTCGCTTCGCTCAGGATGACAATGAGTATAAAATAACTCCGCCGGGATGGGCGGAGCAATTAATGATAGAGATGCCCGGTCGGAGCCGGGCATAACGAAGCGACCTTACTGATTCAAGGCTTCGATTTCGTTCTTTGAGAGGCCGGTATATGCCATGACCTTCTCTACCGTCATTCCATCTTTCAACAAAGCCTTGGCTACTTCGGCCTTACCTTCTGCCTTACCTTCTGCCTTACCTTCTGCTTTACCTTCGGCCAAACCGTCGGCCTTGCCAAGATCGAAACCTTCGGCCTTACCGAGGTCGAAGCCTTCACGAAGGCCTTCTTCCTTGTAGAAGGCGGCGATGCCTTTTTCTTCTCGTTCTGTAATCATGGCGCGAAAGTATTGTTCCAGTTCTTTGACTTGTAACCGGCCACGCTGACAGGCGGCGAAAATCGAATCGTAACGTTTGCTGATGGTGGCTGGTTTCTCTGCAAAGTTACTCATATTCTGCAAAATGTCAAACCATTCCTCAATCGGAGTCTTCGCTTCCTCCAGTGGTTTGACCCATCTGGGCAGTTCGCACAGGTAGATGGATAGCTGCTGACCATAGAGTTCACCGGAGTCTTGTTCACGGACCTGAAAACGATACACCAGTTGGTCCGTGTCATGCAATAGGCGGAAATTCATGAAACAGATAACGTAAACCGGAACCAACTTGTCATAGTTATCACCCGGATTCAACTGCCGGGCCAATGACGCTGCTCCGTAGTAAAGCATACGGTTACGGAACTCGTTGCTGCCGCACTTCTGCATCTCCACGATGAACTTACGGTCCTTAGTGTGACAGATGACATCCATGATGACCTGCTTGTCGTCACCCCGGAGCATGTCCCTCTCGTTGGGATCATACTCGATGTCGATAATCTCTTCCGGTAAGAAGTCATTCAAGAGCAGCATCAGATTATCCTTGTTGTGGCCGAAGACATGTTTGAAGGCCCAATCGCAGAGGAGGTCGATGTACGTGGTGGATGTGATCTGTACGATCAGGTTTTCCTTCTCTTCTTTCGAGAGGTTCCGGCACTTCTCGTACTCGTTCAAGAAGGCCATGAATTTTTGCTGCTGTTCTTTGGTCAGTTTGTTTTCTTGCATAGCATAAATAATTAAAAATTAGTCCGGTCCTCCACCGTGGAGAACCGGACTACAAGTATATGCGAAAATCCCCGAAGAATTGCAATCAAAACAGACAATAATTCGGTACAAACATGCTACAATCGGCTAAAACATAAAAAGTTATCAACAACCAGGCATTGAGATGCCCGATCAGGGTCGGGCATGACGCGGAATAGGTACGGCCGTGTTTGTGGTTACACGGGAGCCGGCGCGCAATACGCGGCGCGCCGGCTCCCGTGTATATGTTAACAAGGCACCGCAGCCCCTCAATACGAGGAGGGGCTGCTACGGACAGGGATTTCCCGGGATCCGTGGAAGGTCCCGGAAAATCCCTGCCGTTGCCTCCTAGGATGGGGAGTCAGCACGTGGCGGGGCAAGGAAAGGCTGTTTTTTTGCCCCGCCAGATGCTGGAGCACGTGCTCGGACATAAAACCGGCGTTATTTTGACCGGCCAGGTGCTAGGGTGGGGAGATGCCCGATCAAGCCGGGCATGGCGGGAGTAGGAAGGGCACAACGCGAGCAGGCCGGGAATGACATAATTAAGGGATTTATGAGTATATTTGCAGGATGAAACGCGTGGCGATCATAGGGGCCGGGGCGGCGGGGTGCTTTTGCGCCGCGCAGCTGAGGGCGATGGCGCCGGAGCTCGGCGTGACGGTGTTCGAAGCGGGCAGCAAGCCGCTGGCCAAGGTGGCCATCACGGGCGGGGGCCGATGCAACCTCACCAACGACTTCGAAGGAATCCGCACCCTGGCCGATGCCTACCCCCGCGGCGAGCGCCTCATGAAGCGCGCCCTCAAGGCGTTCTCCAACGAAGACACCATCCGATGGTTCACCGCCCAGGGCGTTCCCTGCGTCCTGCAAGACGATCACTGCTGGTTCCCGCAGTCGCAGGATGCCATGGACGTTGTCCGCGCGCTCCTCAGGGCCATGAAAGGGGCCGATATCCGACTGAACACCCGAGTCGGTAGCGTCAAAGCGCTGATAGAAGAATTCGACGCCGTCGTGGTGACAACCGGCGGCGCCCAGCACTTCCCTTTCCTGGAAGGCCTGGACCTCGAAATTGTGCCGCCTGTGCCGTCGCTCTTTACCTTCAACATACCGGACGCGGCGCTGAAGGCGCTGATGGGGCTGGTGGTGGAGGCGCAAATCGGCCTGCAAGGGACGCCCTTCAAGGCCGATGGCCCGCTGCTCATCACCGACTGGGGCCTCAGCGGCCCGGCGACGCTGAAGTTGTCGGCCTATGCGGCGCGGCATCTGGCCAGTAACGGCTACAAGGGGACGGTGGGCATCAACTGGCTCAAGGCCGGCGAGAATGAGGTGCGGGAGGAGCTGCGGGAGGCATCGGCCCGAAATCCGCGGAAGCTGGTGGCGAACACTCCCCTGCTTCAGCAACGGCTGTGGGAGCACCTGCTGGCCAAGGCCGGCCTGCGGGAGGATCTCCGCTGGGGGGAGCTCGGCAGCAAGGGGCTTAATCGGCTTACCTCCGTGCTCACCAACGACACCTATCCGCTTGGCGGAAAGGCGAAATTCCGCGAGGAGTTCGTCACGGCGGGCGGCGTTGGGCTCTCGAACATCGACCTCACAACCCTCGGAAGCAAACGGTACCCGGGCCTGTTTTTTGCAGGCGAAGTGCTGGATATAGACGCCATTACCGGCGGTTTTAACCTACAGGCAGCCTGGAGTACAGGCTATGTTTGTGCCATAAACCTATTAAACACCATATCATGAAAAAATTGCTTTATTTCCTTGGCGCAGTTCTCCTGCTGTGCACCGCATGCGAAAAGAAACAGCCCGAATGGGTCTCCTACCGCGCTTCCATCAACGGAACCGTAAGCGGTGAGGGCATCGCCGAAGCCCTGGCCATCCAGCAGGTCATGAACGACGAAATCGGAAAGTCCCTTACTGGAGAGAACTTCAGCCTCTTCCCCGACACCCCCGAGAATGACGCCGCCGCTATCGCCGCCTGCGACAGAATCTACGCAAAGGCCGGTCACGGTGCAAGTTCTCCCTTCACCATCCTGCTTAACAAATCCTACCCGTCCGCAGATCCGGACAACATCAAGACCATTACCCTGAAAACCTATCAGTTCACCGTTCCCGAGTAAATATGAACGTAGAGTTGATCCTTCTCATCCTCATCGCCGTCGGAGCTGCTGTCTGCGCCGTCTTGTTCTACTCGCAGAAAGTGAAAGCCCTCAGCGAGCTCAAGGCCGCTCAGTCTATCCGCGAGGCCGAGGCCGCCGCGCACGAAAAGGCCCTCAAAATGCAGCAGGACGCCTTTGACAAGCAGCTCGAGGCCGTACGCAACCAGCTCACGGCAGAGACGGAAAAACTCCTCCAGCAGCGCGAGGAGGCCCTGCAGAAAAAGGCCGAGGAAACCTTCCGAAACATCACCGGTCCCCTGGGCAAAGACCTCAAGGCCATGCAGGAGAGCTTCGAAGCCTCCAAACGCAGCCAGGCCGAAGGCTCCGCCACCCTCAAGACCGCCATGGAGCAGGCCGTCAAGCACCTGCAGGACCAGACCACGTCCATCGGCACCAAGGCCGATAACCTCGCGCAGGCCCTCAAAGGCCAGAACAAGATGACGGGCATCTGGGGAGAGACCATCCTGTATAATATGCTGGTGAGCGAAGGCATGGAAGAAGGCCGGGACTTCGACCGAGAGGAAACCCTCCGCGACGAGAACGGCGCCATCGTCCTGAACGAGGACAGCGGCAAGCGCATGCGCCCGGACTACATCCTCCATTACCCGGACAAGACAGAGGTCATCGTGGACGCAAAAACCTCCATGGAAGCGCTCTCGGACTGGTACGCCACCGAAGACCCCGCCCTCAAGGAGGATGCCGCCAGACGCAACCTCGTGGCCATCCGCACCCAGATCAAGAGTCTCTCCGTCAAACGCTATCAAGATTACATCCGCGACGGCTACAAGACGCTGGACTACGTAATCATGTTCCTGCCTAACTATGGCTGTCTGCAGCTGGCCAAGACATTGGCTCCCAATATCTTCCAGGAAGCTTACCAGCAGGGGGTGCTCCTCACCACCGAGGAAACCCTGATGCCCTTCCTCCGCATGATCCGCATCGCCTGGACCAACTACGACCAGGCCCGCAACCAGGAAAAAATCATCAAGGCCGCCCAGACCATGGTGGATCGCGTGGCCGATTTCTCGAAGGCCCACGCCGCCATGGGAGACAAGCTCCACGCCGCCCTGGACGAGTACGAGAAGGTTAGCGCCAAGATCAGTGATTCGGGGAATTCCATCCTTACATCGGCCCGCCAGCTCATCAAGCTGGGCGTTCCAAAGAATCCTAAGAAGCCGCTTCCGGATTCAGAAGAATAAACTGCATGCCGCAGTTGGCCGCAAAAGCAGCGTCGGAGGGCATATCGCCCAGCATGACGCTGCTTTTTGCGTCTATGTCCGGGAACAGCGCCTGTGCCTCCTGGAACATGCCGGGGTTGGGTTTACGGCGGGTATCGGCCTTATCCAGCGCCGTGCAGTACAGCGCCAGGTCCAGCCTTCCGCCGGCCTCCAGGATATCGGCCATCATGTGGGCGTGGATGCTCGAAAGGTCGGCGTCCGTCATGACGCCCTTCCCCACCCCGCGCTGATTGCTCACCAGCACGATGCGACGGAAATGTCCGCTCCACTTGCGTTGTTCCTCCAGCACGCCGGGCATCCATTCCCACATCTCCCAGCTACGGACATAGTCGTCCGGGATATGCTTGTTCAGCACCCCGTCGCGGTCCAGGAACAGTGTCTGCGCATCGGAAGCCATAAGGGCCTCGGACGCACGCTGGACGGCCGCCCATGCAGGAAGCGCCCACTGGGCCCGCCGATAATCCTCCGGTATGCCGATGTCGATAAACCACGCATCTGAGACCACGCCGCCGATCTCGCCGATCGCCGCCCCGGGTTCCAGGACCTCCTTCTCGAAGGAGAACTTCTCCGGCAGGGAGCTCAGGTCCAGCCGGCCGCGGTCGATGGCATAGACGCCGCCGTTGATAAGGCCTTCTTTACAGAATTGTTTTTCTCTAAACTGAGCGATTCTGTGCGTTGGGTTTGCGATGGCAGAAGAAAATTGGTTTTTCGCAAAGCTTTGCGAAAAATAATTTTCTTCTGCCGCAGGCCTTTCTGAAACAGATTCTTCGCTGCGCTCAGAATGACAATTATCAATAACTACCGTACCATAGCGGTCAAAGTCCTTCATGGGCTTGAGGGCCAAGGTAATAGGTTTGTCAAAAGGGATGGAGGAAAGGTCCACCGGATAGAACGTATCCCCGTTCACCACAAATACACGGTCCCCGTGGCACTTCGAAAGCGCCAGCCGAATACCTCCACCGGTACCGAGCGGCGTATCTTCTATGGCAAAATCATAAGAAAACGGCCACTCCCGGCTCTTCACAAAACCGATGATCTGTTCCTTCAGATAACCCACCGAGAAAACCACATGTTCCACCGGATACCGCCCCAGCCACTCCAGCAGATACTCCAGAAACGGCCGACTCGAGCACGAATCAGGCCCTTCTGGTGCTCGAGAGGGTGAATCGGAGGGGTTCGAGCACGAAAACGGCCCTTCTGGTGCTCGAGAGGGCGAATCGGAGGGGTTCGAGCACGAAATAGCCCCTTCTGGTGCACGAGGTACCGAAATTGAGGGGTTCGAGCACGAAACAGGCCCTTTTGGTGCTCGAGAGTCGGTGAGTGCGTCTGTAGTTCCGCAGGCATCGGCCCTTTTTTTTGCCTGCGGAACTATAGACCACTCACCGACGTGCGGGGAGGAGATAGGCGCGAGGCATTTGGGAATTTCGTGGATGACGGAACGGAGACGGGTGCCGAGGCCGCCGGCGAGGACTATAACTTCCATGCGACAGCGCCTTTTTCAGTGAACTGGAACGGAACCACCTTGCCGGGCAGCGCCGACAAAGCCTCCATCACCTCCACGCGACGGGTGGGATCCACCATGAGCATCATGAAGCCGCCGCCACCGGCACCGGAAACCTTTCCTGCAATGGCACCGGCATTCATCGCCACGTCAAACGCTTCCTGGATCATGGGGTTGGTGATGGCATCGGCCATCTTCTTCTTGTCCTCCCAGGCCTGGCCCAGGATGCGGGCGAAGGCGGCCATATCCCCCTGCAGCAAGGCCAGCTTCATGTCGATGGCGCTCTGCTTGATGCGGTGCATGGCCTCGATGGCGACGGTGGAGCCGCTGCGGGTGGCTTTCTGCTGCTCGGCGATGATGGCGGCGCTGGACCGGCTGCGACCGGTGAAATACAGCACCATGGAGCCTTCCAGCTCTTCAATGATCCAGGGCTTCACCCGAAGCGGATTCACAATCACGATGTCCGAAGAGAGGAATTCCATGAAATTGAAACCGCCGAAGGCCGCTGCATACTGGTCCTGCTTGCCGCCGGAGAGGGACAGGTCCTTGCGCTCGATTTCGTAGGCGAGGCGGGCCAGTTCATAGTCTCCCAGCGGGAGCCCCATCCACTCGGCGAAGCACTTGAGAATGCAGACCACCATGGTGGACGATGTACCCAGGCCGGAACCGGCCGGAGCGTCATTGTAAGTGGTAATGGCAAAGCCCGGAGCCGGAACGGGGCCGAAGTCCCGCACGATGCGCGAATAGACGCCGTCGATGAGCGGCGCGCCGGAAGGAGAGCCGATGGGAACCACCGCGTGAACCCCCGCATCCGAGGCCGATACCTTCAGGAGAGCCTCCTGCAAAGGCTCGATGGTGCAGTAGGCCGATAGATTGATGGTGGCATTGAGCACGTTGCCGCCGAACATGTCAGAATAGGGTGACACGTCGGTGCCACCCCCTGCAAGTCCCAGCCTCAGCGGTGCTTTGCTTCTGATAATCATTTTACTGTGCCAGTTTCTCTTCGATGGCAGAGATGCGGTAGGCGGCTTCCGGATAACCGGCGGCCTCTGCCTGCCTGTAATAGACGATGGCCTTCTGGTACATGGCGTTGCGGAAATCGGCCATCTTGCGCTTGTTGCGGCGGAAGCTCATTTCCGGGGCTTCGTCGCCCATGTCTTCGAAGTCCACACCAGCCTGGAAGAGCATCTGGGCCTGCTCGGCAAGAAGTGCGCGCAGGTTGTCCTTCTGGGTATTGATGATGGAATTCTGATTCTCGATGGTACCGCTCTGTTCGGTGATGGTCTGGTGCTGGGCGCTGATGGTCTCGTCCTTCTTCTTGATCTCCGCCTTCAGGGATTCAATCTCGGCTTCCTTTTCGGCGATGACCTTCTTCAGGCTCTTGACCATGCTGCGGAGGGCTTTGTTGTTACGGGTAGCCTTCTCCAGCTCTTCCATGCGGGCCTTGACATCTACAAGGCCGTGTTCGATTTTCTGGACCTGCGTCATACGTGCGGTACCGCGTTCCATATCTGTACGGAGCGTAAGGGTGCTGCCGCTGATCTGGGACAGCTGCATGAGGATACTGTCCACGGCCTGGGCCTGCTGGGCGTATTCCTCGCGGATGGCCTCGGAACCGGACTTGAGGTCCTGGTATTCCTGGGCCAGGGTATCGTATTCTTTTCTGGAAACGAATTTAGGGTCTTCACAGGAGGCTGCAAAAAGAACCGCAAGGGCTGCAGCCAGGGCTATTTTGAAAGTTCGCATAGGGATCCTCCTTTTTCAAAGCTGATAGTGGTTTTCTTGATGGCAGGGGTATAGGTGACGGCGCCGGAGCCCAGTTCCTCGGACTCCACAACGGCGTGTTCTCCCAGTTTGAAGCCGTACAGCACGGGGCCATAGACGGTAATACGGGATATCTGATACTCCCCTGCCGCAATCTGGGTTACGACTGCGGTGGAATAGCGCACGCTGTCATCTACAGTGGTTTTCAGGGTGTAGTTTCCGGGAAGGTCTTCGAGCACGCTGGCGGGCGCCTCGATGGGCAGATTCTTGTTCTTGGGAGCGCAACCGGCCAGAAGCAGGACCAGTGCCGCCGACAGCATGAAAAGTTTACGCATAGTTCGTTACAGTGTTCTATTATTCCACAAAGTTAAAATAAATTTTGAACAAATTTGACAAAAATTGCCTAACTTGCACTACATATTGGATACGCACATGGACAACGACTTCAAGACCTACCTGAAATCACTCATCAAACGATATATCAATATCGGCGACCACATTGATACGGAAGACGCCGCCGAGCGCATCAAGGCCTCCATCGCATTCCGCGGGCCCAACGTCTGGATCCTGGCGTTCGCCATCGTGCTGGCGTCCGTCGGCCTCAATGTCAACTCCACGGCCGTCATCATCGGCGCCATGCTGGTTTCCCCGCTGATGGGGCCCATCATCGGCACGGGCCTCGCACTGGGGACCAACGATGTGGACCTGCTCAAATCGGCCTTCCACAACCTTCTGGTGATGGTGATTATTTCCCTCCTGGCGTCCACCGTCTATTTCATCCTCTCTCCCCTGGCGCTTGCCAATCCCACGGAGCTGGAGGCGCGCACGTCGCCCACCATTTACGACGTCCTCATCGCACTGTTCGGCGGCCTGGCGGGTATCCTGGAGAACAGCCGCAAGGAACGCGGAACCGTCCTGTCGGGCGTAGCCATCGCCACGGCCCTCATGCCGCCGCTGTGCACTGCCGGTTATGGCCTGGCCCACGGCAACATGCACTATTTCGTAGGGGCGCTGTACCTGTTTGTCATCAACAGCGTATTCATTGCGCTGGCCACGTATTTCATGGTGATTTACCTGAAGTTCAAGCCGGTGGCCGGAATTGCGCCGGAGCTGGCCGAAAAACGGAGAAAAATCATCACGGGCATCCTCATCGTCGTGCTCATCCCCAGCCTCTGGAGCGCTTTCAACCTGGTACGGGAGAACAATTTCGAGCGCAATGCCCGCGCATTCATCGAAGAGAACCGCATGGTGGGACCGCACACCTATGTGTATGACTACAAGGTAAAGGGGCACCACGTCAATATCGACATCACAGGAGAGCCCCTCCCCGACAGCCTCAAGACCGTCTATCTGGAAAAGGCCGCCAAGGCCAAGCTCAAAGCCAAATACATTACGCTTACGGAACATTCCTTCGGCATGAGCCAGGAACAGATGAACACGATTGTAGGCAGAATCTATGCCCGCACGGACGAGCAGATTGCCCGTAACGCCGCTACTATCGACTCCCTGCAGGTCCAGATCCGGCAGCTGCACGAGCAGCTGGAAATGCTGCTGGAACCCGTCCCCGTCCAGGAGGACAGCTTATAGGAGTTCGGCCGATATCAGGGGAAGGAGGGCCTCGTCGGCGGGAAGCCATTTCACGTCGCGAAGGTCGCTCCGGCCCAGCCATCGGGCCGATTCATGCTCGTTGAGATGCATGGCATCCTGCGCAAGGGTGCACATGTAGCAGTGCATGGTAAGGTGAAAGGCTGGATAGTCGTAGTCGATGGTCTTGAGAAGCTTTTCCACGGCAATATCGGCCGACAATTCCTCCCGGATTTCCCGCACGAGCGCTTCCTCCGGCGTTTCCCCGTTCTCCATCTTTCCGCCCGGGAACTCCCACCAGTCTTTCCAGTCCCCATAGCCCCTCTGGGTGGCCAGGATATGGTCTCCCTTTCTGATGACGGCTGCGACTACTTCTATGGTTTTCATATTATGGTGCGAAGATAGTTAAAAAAAAAGAGTGTCGGCCTGTCGCAGGCGGACGCTCTTACTAACCACATAATTAATAACACTAAAACTAATAACCAATAGACTGATTCCGCGAAGAGAACCTTGCGTCCTCAATCCGGATACAAAGGTACGGCAATTTTTTTGATTTGCAAATTTTTTATAAAGTTTTTTTACAAAATTTTTTAAGATTTATGTTAAATCCCTGAAAATCAAGTAAAAGAACATTAGTAAAAAATTTGAACAATTACCGAACCCCTCAGCCTATGCTTATTTGCCGAGTTTCTCCCGCAGATGGCGGATCATATCCCGGGTCATTTCATCCAAAGTGTAAGTAGGTTTCCAGTCCCACTCCTCGCGGGCGCAGGAATCGTCCATGCTGTCGGGCCAGGAAGTGGCTATAGCCTGCCTTACAGGATCTACTTCGTATCTTACACGCAGGTCCGGGATGTACTCGCGGATTTTTGCAAAGAGCTGTTCCGGCTCGAAGCTCATGGACGCAATGTTGAAGGAATTGCGGTGTTTGAGACGGGACGGGTCTGCCTCCATCAGCTGGATGGCTGCATGCAGGGCATCCGGCATATACATCATATCCATAAACGTGCCGGGAGCGATGGGGCAGACGAACTCCTCCCCTTTTACGGCCGAATAATACACTTCCACGGCGTAGTCGGTGGTGCCGCCGCCGGGCAGGGTCGTGTAGGAGATCAGGCCGGGGAAACGGACCGAACGGGTATCCACACCATATTTATGATGGTAATAGTCGCTCAGGAGTTCCGTAGCCACTTTGGTAACGCCGTACATGGAACGGGGACGCTGGATGGTATCCTGAGGCGTACCCACGTGCGGCGTCTCCGGGCCGAAGGAGCCGATGGAAGAGGGCGTGAACACAGCGCAACCCTTTTCACGGGCGATTTCCAGGATGTTAAGCAGACCGTTCATCTGGATGTCCCAGGCCAGGAGGGGCTTGCGCTCCGCGACGGCGGAAAGCAGAGCTGCTAAATTATAAATAGTATCAATCTTGTACTTATCCACGATGGCGGCCAGGCCGGCGGCGTCGCGGACATCGGCAATCTCTGACGGACCGCTTTCCAGCAGTTCACCTTTGGGTTCAGCGCCGGGGATATATCCGGCGACAACGGTGCTGCCGGGCACTTCCCGGCGGATTTTCATGGTGAGCTCGGAGCCAATCTGTCCGGTGGAGCCAATGACTAAAACGTTTCTCATTTGACTGTTAGTTTACAGACTACAAAATTATCAAAATTTCACCACTTATTCAAGATAAAATATGTAAATTTGAAACCACAAAAACGAAAGCCATGTACGGAAAATTTCAACAGCATCTGGCCCAGGAGCTTTCTTCCATCAAGGAAGCCGGCCTTTACAAGAATGAACGGAATATCGCCAGCCCCCAGAGCGCCGAAATCACGCTCGAGGACGGCAGCAAAGCCTTGAATTTCTGCGCCAACAACTACCTTGGCCTCGCGGACAATCCCCGCCTCATCGAGGCCGCGAAGAAAGCGATGGACAGCCGTGGATACGGCATGTCCTCCGTACGTTTCATCTGCGGCACGCAGGATATCCACAAGCAGCTGGAGAAGGCGATATCGGCCTACTTCCATACGGAGGATACCATCCTCTACGCCGCCTGCTTCGACGCGAACGGCGGCGTGTTCGAGCCTCTGCTCACCGCCGAGGACGCCATCATCTCCGACTCCCTGAACCACGCCTCCATCATCGACGGCGTGCGCCTGTGCAAGGCCCAGCGCTTCCGCTATGCCAATGCCGATATGGCCGATCTGGAAGCCCAGCTCCAGGCCGCCCAGGCATGCCGCTTCCGCATCATCGTGACGGACGGCGTCTTCTCCATGGACGGCAATGTGGCCCCGATGGACAAGATCTGCGAGCTGGCAGAGAAATATGAGGCCCTGGTAATGGTGGACGAGAGCCACAGCGCCGGTGTCGTTGGTCCCACCGGTCACGGCGTGGCAGAGCAGTTTGACTGCTACGGACGCATCGACATCTTCACCGGCACCCTCGGCAAGGCCTTCGGCGGTGCCGTGGGCGGTTTCACCACCGGCCGCAAGGAAATCATCGACATGCTGCGCCAGCGTTCCCGCCCGTACCTGTTCTCCAACTCCATTCCTCCGATGATTGCCGGTGCCGCCCTGGAGACCTTCAAGATTCTTTCCGAGAGCAACGCCCTGCACGACAAGCTTGTGGAGAACGTCAACTACTTCCGCGACAAGATGATGGCCGCCGGCTTCGACATCAAGCCCACCCAGAGCGCCATCTGCGCCGTGATGCTCTACGACGCTCCCCTCTCCCAGAAGTTCGCCGCCGCCATGGCCAAGGAAGGCATCTTCGTCACGGGCTTCTACTACCCGGTTGTGCCCAAGGGCCAGGCCCGTATCCGCGTGCAGCTGAGCGCCGCCCACGAGAAGGCCCACCTGGACAAGGCCATTGCCGCTTTCATCAAAGTAGGAAAAGAGCTCGGTGTGATTGGCTAGTCCTCCTCCCGCCCCACACGCGTGGAGGTAAACACCTGAACTATAGCATTTTATGCAAAAACGTCCCGGTGAAATTACCGGGACGTTTTTGCATATCACGCACATTATCAAACATTTACCCCCACGCGGCATTTTTGGTTTTGTCCCCCACAAAAGTTTTGGAGATTCCAAAAAAGGTGCTATCTTTGCATTCTCAAACCGGTACTATGGCCGAGTGGTTAGGCACAGGTCTGCAAAACCTGCTACAGCGGTTCGATTCCGCTTGGTACCTCAAAAAAGCCTCTGGACGATTGTCCAGAGGCTTTTTTCGTTATTCCCCCACCCCTACCCCAACCACTTCGCGTCATCCGTTAAAGCACGTTTTCGCCCTCCTACCCCACTTTCCGTGCTTTAGCCCATCCTTCGCCCCCGTCTAAAGCACGTTTTCGCCCTTCTACCCCACGTCACGGTGCTTTAAAGCAGTGGCGGGCGCAGCAGAAGTGTAAACGAAAAGAGCCCCTGGGTTATGTATGTGCACATGTCGCAAATCATGGAGAGTTGTGCTGCAGGTATGCACACATACCGCCGCAGGTGGGGCAATGAAGTGCCGCAGGTGGGCATTTTTGTTGACCACCTGCAGCGGGAATCGGCCTCTCAGAGCATATAGCGTCGCAGGTGGAAAGATTTTTGCCCACCTGCGGCGTTTTGCTTTGCCACCTGCGGCATTTCTTAAAGCACACTTTCGCCCTCCTGACCCCATCACTGTGCTTTAACCTCGCCTGAGGTTATATATGAGTTATTGGAGTTCGAAGCGAACAGTGGTCTCGTAGTCGTTCCAGTTTCTGAGTGACAGGGTGATGGCCTGCTGGTCATAGACGTTGCTGTACTGGGTGTCTTCCACGGTGCCGTTATCCCAAACGAGGTCTTTCCAGTGAACCTGGGCAAGGCATTCCTGCGCCTGGTCGAATGTAAGGACGCCGTCGTGCGCGGCAAGGAAGGCGCCGGCCGTCTCGTAGCGCCACCAGCTGCGGCTGTGGGGATTGCCGACGGCGGGATCCGGCTCGGTGGTGTAATACTTTTCAGAAAGCAGATGGTTGGTGACCAGCATGCTGTTGGCATCATCGGCCTTCCTCACGATCATCGTCTTCCAGCCGTCTTCCTTGTCGAATTCCACTACGGCGCAGTCGCCGGAGGCATCGGCCACCATATAATGGTAGCCGCTTCCTACCTTGGCGTCGTGGCGCACATCGACGGTTTCCAGCAGGGCCATGGCTTCTTCCACGGTGGCGCAGCGGTCCAGCCACAGGCGCATGATGATGGTGGTTCCCACGTCGTGCTTTTCGGTGTCCTGCTGGGAGGCCTGCTTGGGAAGGGCCATGATGGACGTGCAGAGGCCCTTTTCATTGATGCCGTCCACGGGGGCGTAAACGGCGGCCAGGCAGTTGAGCTTTTTCAGGAAGGAGTCCGGAATCTTATCCAGAGAATAGCCGAAGTGGGACATGTCGCTCACGGCGATGGAGGCGTATCCCTTTTTGGGACGGGAGATGGTCACCATCGTGGGATTCTTGAAATAGTCGTAGTTGCGGCCGTACCAGTAGCCCTCGCCATCGGCCTTCTTGGCCTGGAAGGAGGTGCAGTTGATGGTGGCGGTTTCCCCGTTTTCATCGGCCACCTGCGAACTGCCGATCTTCAGGGGAAGGCCCTTGCCGACACGGCTGATGACATAGCCCAGCAGTTCGGCATTTTCGTCGATGTCGTTGCCGATGACGTCGTCCAGGTCGTAGGGGGCCTTATACTCCATCGTATAGAGGTAGGGATTCCCGCCGACGGGTTTGACAGAGGAGAGAGAGGCGATCTCGCCGCCCCAGATGCACCAGACGGCCAGAGTGAGGGCCGCGATGATGCCGATCAACCAAAAGAATAGTTTTTTCATATAGACATGAATAAGTTGAAGTGCGAATTTACAAAAAATTAATTACTTAGTACAGTTTTTACCCAAATGACAACCTAATCCAGAACATGGGTCTTCCTCGTAGCCCCGGTTAAAGTGCACTTTCGGCCTCTGCCCCCATCACTGTGCGTAGTTTGGCAAGTGGTCAGGACCCTTTTCCCCGTTTTTGGTCTTGGCCAGGTGTAACCAAGACACACCTTGTCATTCTGAGCGAAGCGTAGAATCTATTTTATAGGGCAAAGCCCTACTGGGCCCACGGCCAAAGGAATTTATTTTTCGGGACGGGACCCGAAAAACCAAATTCCTTCGGCCATCGCAAACCCCGCGCGCAGCAGAATGGCAGTCGCGGCTGCACTCTCGGTGTTCCCCCGCGACTGGGGCAACGGCAGCCATTTTCTGGGCCCTTTCACGGAGCCCGGAAAATGGCTGTCCGTAGCAGGCCCTCCTGCTTTCGAGGGCCTGCGGTGCCTGCTCGCCAAGACGCAATGGCCGGCGCGCCTCGTTTTTGCGCGCCGGCTCCCGTGTAATCACACTCATAAACTTGCATCAGGCCCAGCGCACCCGTTTTCGCCAACTTGCATTATATCAACTATTTACGAGTTTTCCTCCAGGTAAAAACACCCGGAGGAGATAGCACAACAGACTACTAATCAAGTGATTAGCAAAAACAGCAGCACAGAGCTGGGCCCACGGCCAAAGGAATTTATTTTTCGGGACGGGGCCCGAAAAACCAAATTCCTTTGGCCATCGCAAACCCCGCGCGCAGCCTGGTTAAAGCACACTTTCTCCATTTTTACCCCCCATCACCGTGCTTTAACCCCACCTCGCCACTTCACTTAAAGCACACTTTTGCCATTCTACCCCCCATCACTGTGCTTTAACCCACTCTCGCAACTCCACTTAAAGCACACTTTCGGCCTCTGGACCCCTATCACTGTGCTTTAGAGAGGAACGGCGGGGTAAGGCAGGGGGCGGCGGCGAGTATTTTTATTGAGTTTGCAAAAAAAATTGCTAACTTAGCATTATACTACTAACTCTATTAACCCCAATGACAACCTATTCCAGAATCATGGGCCTTCTTGCGCTCTGCACGACAGCCCTCGTCTCCTGCCACAAGGAGCTCATCTCCACCACTGAACAAAAGGTAAACATAGGCTTCACCGCCTCGCTGGTGCAGACCAAGACCTCCATGGGAAGCAGCGGCAACCTCCGCTGGGACGCCAACGACAAGCTTAAAGTGCGCCAGATCTACTACCGTAACAACAAGCTCTACGCAGAGGTCTCCACCTCCGGAAAGCCTACGGCCAACGGAGACAACGGCTACTCGCTCAGTGCTACGTTCACGGAGGTCACGTCAACCCCGGACGCCCATTTCACCGGCGGATACCGCTACATGTACCAGGGTTTCTATCCGGAAGCCGGCTCCACGGCCAACGGGAGCACCGGCGCTGTCACCCTTACCCTCCCCTTCTTTCAGACCCCGCCCAGCCAGAACACCTTCGACCCCAAGGCCGATCTTCTCTACTCCGACGCCGTCTATGCCAAGAGCCAGCGGGCCAGCAACATCAGCGGCCGTACCATCAACGGACTCACGTTCCACCGCATCAACGCGGTAGTCGCCATGACTGTCAGCGGAGCGCCCTCCAGCATTCCCAGCAACGCGAAAGTAAGGTTCGTGGAATTCACTGACTTAAATGACACCCCTCTGGCCGGAGCCTATACCTTCGGCGTGGCCAATCCCGACAACATGGGCTCGGCCTCGGAGACATCGGCCACCATCCGCATGAACGTATCTGACCTGAACGTGAACCGCAGCAGTTTCAAGGTCTGCTTCACCTGCCTGCCCGCCACCTGCACCCGCTACAAGGTTAAAGTCGTTACCGACAAGGGCTCCTACGAAAAGACCTTCACCACTTCCCGCACTTTCGCCCAGGGAACGGTTTCGTCCTTCACGGCCAGCATGTCAAACGCCACCGTCACGCCCGTCAAGAGGGCCCGGCTGGTCACCTACAACGTTGCCGCATTCAGACTGTACGAGCAGCATAACCTCAAGCAGGACCTCTATCTAAACAACCATCACTACTGGATGCCCTCCGGGGCCACTTCGTACGTACCCTTCACCCAGGAGGATCACGATTCCCGCTGCCGCGACGTCGCACACCACATCGACCACGCCGCCGGCATCCTGTCCGAGCAGTTCGACTCTTCCATCCCCATGATGGTTTCATTCAACGAACTGGACAACAACATGACAAGAAACTGCAAGGCGTCGGCCAACATCCGCCACAAGGACGAAACCACCGAGACCAGGGATACCACCATCAGTGTACATCACGGCAACCAGATTGTGCTCACCAAGTCAGCAATGGAAAGAATTACCAATCATGCCTGGTACTACCACTTTACAGAAGCCATCTCTTACGATAACGTAACCCCCGCCATGAAATACGGAAACGGCGTGGCGGCCAGCATCAGAGCATCAAGATACGTCACGCAGAATCTTGGCAAGGGAGGCAATCCCAAAGAGGAAAACCGTGTTGTCGTCGCGCAGGAGAACGCAGACTGCGTCTTCGCTTCCGTCCATATGGGCGGCGTTTCCGGAGAGTCCTCCCAGCGCATCCAGGTCATCAACAATCAGATGAGCGTGCTCAACGACTGGTTCATGAGCAATTTTGCCGGTTACTCCAAGCCCGTGTTCCTGTGCGGAGACTTTAACGCCTACGCAAGCGAGATCCACGAAATCGTAGATTCGCACTGGACCATTCTCTCCACTACAAGCAGCGCCACTCACAGCAACGGCAAGTGCCTGGACTATATCCTGTGCTTCAAATATGCCTATCCGGCCCAGACGGAATCCTCCTCCGTCATCACGACTTCCGACGCGGCCGAGCACGGAGTAAAAGCCGTCTCCGACCATTACCCGCTCATGGCAACAGTTAAATTCTCAGAATAATAAATGAAACGAACCCTTCTCTTCCTGACGGCACTCGCCGTCCTGCTTCCCCTCCGCGCCCAGGAGTACGTCGGTCAAAACTGCACCTCCATCATGGTGGGCAAGAAAGCATCGGCCGACGGGTCTGTCATTACCTCCCACACCTGTGATGGCCGATACCGCACATGGGCCCAGATGGAACCGGCCCAGGATCATGCTCCCGGGACCCTCCATCCCGTCCTTCGCGGCACCATGCAAACCCGCTTCCGCGGAGACACCGTTGGCGTAAAGCTCATGGGAGAAATCCCCGAAGCCGCCCACACCTATGCATACCTCAATACGGCCTATCCCTGCCTCAATGAAAAGCAGCTCGCAATTGGCGAGACCACCTTTGAGGGTCCGGAAATCCTTATCAACGAGGCCGGCTGGTTCACCATCGAGGAACTGGAGAGAGTAGCCCTGCAGCGCTGCGACAACGCCCGCGACGCCATCCGCCTTATGGGCTCCCTGGCCCAGAAGTACGGTTATGGAGACAGCGGCGAATGCCTCACCGTAGCAGACAAGAACGAGGTCTGGCAGTTCGAGATAGTGGGCGTGGGCAAGGACAAGATCGGCGCAGCCTGGGTGGCCAAACGGGTGCCCGACGGCCATGTGGCCGTGTCGGCCAACATCCCCCGTATCGGCCGGATCGAGAAAGACATGATGGCCTCCGACAATGTGGCCCAGGTAGCCCTGGAGAATGGCCTTTGGGACGGGAAGGGAGAATTCGTTTTCTGGAAAGCCTATCATTCGGACTATGGTAACGGCAAGAACTTCAGCGACCGTGAGTTCTTCATCCTCAATCACTTCGCCCCTTCTCTTCACCTGAGCTGGGACATGGAAGAGCTCCCCTTCTCCGTGAAGCCGGAGAAGCCCGTCGATGTCCGGGAGGTGATGGCCCTTTACAGGGAAACCTACGAAGGAACCGACTTTGACATGACGCGCAACGTGAAAATGGCACGCCCCGCCAATGCCAGTCATCCGGCCGATACCGTCCTCTCCCCCATCGCCAACCCCTGGCTTACAACCACCCTCCGCAACACCCTGAACACGCTGGCTCCCGGAACCGTCAGTTTCAGAAGAACCGTGGCCGTCGCCTGGTGTGCCTACTCCCACGTAACCCAGCTCAGAAGCTGGCTCCCGGACTCTGTAGGCGGCGTGTGCTGGCTTTCGCTGGACAATCCCGGCCAGAGCCCCCGCGTGCCCGTCTTCAGCGGCACCACGCAGCTTCCCAAGGCCTACGAAACCTGCGGCCAAAAGCAGTACGTGGAGGATTGCGCGCTGTGGCGGTTCCGCCGGGCCAACAAACTGGCAACCGTAGCCTGGCAGGCAACCAAGGAGGGATTCAACAAGGAAATAGACCGGCTGGAGAGCCTGGCCCTGGATGGGATGCCCACCTCAGCTGAATCCCTTGACCAGTACACCGACAGCATCTACCAGGAATGCATCCGCAGCTGGAAAGCCCTCGAAGAAAAGTACTGGCTCCAGTTTGGGATGGGTTTCTAGCAGAATAGTCAACATTTTTTCGTATATTTGCCCTTATGTACGCATATGCGCGCACATAAGGGCAAATGGAATACGCACAGGCAAAGCACAGAATCGAAGAACTCAAGGCCATTCTCTGGGAGAACAGCCGCAAGTACTACGTAGATAACGCGCCCACCATGAGCGACTACGAGTACGACCAGCTCATGCACGAGCTGGAGTCTCTCGAATCACAGTATCCTGAATTTGCCACCCCGGACTCCCCCACCCGCCGCGTAGGATCGGACCTGGAGGAGGACCGTGCCGGCGAAGGCGGCTTTGTCAAGCGCCTGCACAAGTATCCCATGCTGTCCCTGGGCAACACCTACAGCATCAAGGAGGTGGAGGAATTCGCAGACCGCGCCGCCAAATCCATCAAAAGCGCGTTCACGTACTGCTGCGAGCTCAAATTCGACGGAACCGCCATCTGCCTCACCTACCGGAACGGTGTCCTGGTCCAGGCCCTCACCCGGGGAGACGGCGTCCGCGGAGACGACGTAACGGAGAATGCCCGCCGCATCTCCAACATCCCCCACAAGCTCAAAGGGACCGGCTGGCCCGAAGAGTTCGAAATCCGCGGGGAAATCCTCATGCCTTACGAATCCTTCGACCGCCTGAACCACGAGCGTGAACTCCAGGAGGAGCCCCTCTTCGCCAACCCGCGCAATGCCGCCAGCGGCTCCCTCAAACTGCAGGACCCGGAAGAGGTGGGCCGAAGAGGCCTCTTCTGCACCCTCTACCACATTCCCGCCGGACAGGTGGACTTCCCCACCCACGACGATGCCCTGAAGGCCGCCGCAGGCTGGGGACTTCCCGTTTCCGAGCACAGGACCCTCTGCACAGACATTGACGGAATCGAGGCCTTCATCGGCCACTGGGACACGGCCCGCAAGGACCTTCCCTACGCCACGGACGGCATTGTCATCAAGATCAACGAAATGGCCATCCAGCGCCAGCTGGGATTCACGGCCAAGAGCCCCCGCTGGGCGGTGGCCTATAAATTCAAGGCCGAGCAAGCCTGCACCCCCATCCTCTCCATCGACTACCAGGTGGGACGTACCGGAGCCGTTACGCCCGTCGCCAACCTGGAGCCCGTGCTGCTGAGCGGCACCATGGTCAAGCGTGCCACCCTGGTGAACGAAGACCAGATGCGCGCCCTGGACCTCCACGACGGAGACTGGGTCTATGTAGAGAAAGGCGGCGAAATCATCCCCAAGATCACAGCCGTAGAACCCTCCAAGCGACAGCCCGGCGCCAAGGAGCCCATCTTCCCGACGCTATGCCCGGACTGCGGCACTCACCTTGTGAAACCCGAAGGGGAAGCCCGCTGGTTCTGCCCCAACACCAGCGGATGCCCCACCCAGATCAAGGGCCGCATCCTGCATTTCCTTTCGCGCAAAGCCATGAACATCCTCTCCGGAGAAGCCACCGTGGAGCAGCTCTACAAGCTGGACATGGTCCATTCTCCGGCCGATTTATACTCCCTCACCGAGGCCCAGCTGCTTCTGATGGAAGGCTGGAAGGAGCGCAGCGCCCGCCGCTTCCTCCAGAGCCTGAGGGATTCCCGGAAAGTGCCCTTCGAGCGCGTGCTCTTCGCCATCGGCATCCGCTACGTGGGAGAGACCACAGCGCGTGACATCGCCCGCCACTTCGGGGACATCAACGCCATCCGCAGCGCCACGCGGGAGGAACTCCTCGCCGTGCCCGACGTCGGAGAGGTCATCGCCGACAGCGTCCTGTCCTACTTCCAGTCGGAAGCCAACCTTCTGGAAATCGCCCGTCTGCAGAACGCAGGCCTGCAATTCTCCACGGCGCCCCAGGCCCAGAAGATGTCCGACCTCCTGGAAGGCAAGACCATCGTCATCAGCGGTAATTTCTCCATCTCCCGTGAGGACATGAAGGCCCTCATCGAGGCCCACGGCGGGAAGAACGGCTCTTCCGTGAGCGCCAAAACCACCTATCTCCTCGCCGGCAGCAAGCCCGGCCCCGAGAAAGTGCGCAAGGCCGGCGAACTGGGCGTAGAAATTATCGACGAGGCGCGTCTGTACGAAATCATCGGCCTTCCCTCCCCGCAGGAAGGGATGCGGGATAACCAACAGGATCTGGAGCCCACGCTGTTTTAAAAGATGTTAAAGAGGCTGTTTCATAAAATCGAGGTTATTATCCGGTGGATATCCATCTGGATAACGCGCATCATACGCTTCCTCATGCACGACCTCTGGCTCTTGAACGAAGAGGACTTCTCCCGCGCCAAGGCCCGCCTGGTAAGGGACCTCAAGACGGTGGTCCTGATGATGAACACGTTCATGGACCAGAAGATCGGCTACCAGATCACCGCCCTCGCCTACCGCAGCATGCTGGCCGTGGTGCCGGCCATCGCCATCGGCTTTTATCTTACCGACGGCCTGGGCCTGCGGGACAAGTTCGCCGAGGTACTCCGCGTCAACCTCGTGGAGCAGGACATGACGGACCTCCTGCTGGGCGCGGCCGACAATATCGTGAGGACGGCCGAAAGCGGCCTGTTCGGCTTTATTTCCATGGCCTCCTTCGTGTGGATCGTCCTGTCCCTGATGATCACCGTACGCCAGGTGTTCAACAACGTCTGGAAGGTGGACAAGGAGCGCAATTTCCTGAAAATGATAGGCATCGTGGTGGGCATCACCATCCTCTCGCCCTTTGTGGTGATTATCTTCTTCTCCGGATCGGTGGTGTATTCGCACGTGCTCAACCTCATATTCCCCAGCCATATCGAAGAGCTCAACAGCCTTAAGTCGCTGCTCTCGTGGGCGCTGTTCGCCGGAGTGAGCGTCATGGTGCTCAGCGCCATGTACAAATACGTCCCCGGCACCAAGGTCCGCTACAAGCATGCGCTCAAGGCAGCCCTGATTGCCGGTGTCGTCTTCACCGGAGTGCAGTACCTATACCTGGAGACACAGGTGATGGTGGCCAAGCAAAGCGCCGTGTACGGCGTTGTGGCGGCCATCCCGCTGCTTATGATCTGGCTAAACATGGGATGGACCATCATCCTGTACGGAGCAGAGCTTTCCTTCTCCTTCCAGAATGTGGAACGTCACCAGATGACCATTGAAACCCTGAACCAATTGAACGAGGAAGCCGTGCGCACGCGCAAGGAACGCTTCCAGAAGAATCTGTCCCTATGAGTTTTTCCCAGTTTACACCCGAAGATTACGAGGTCATCAACCGCGAGTACGAAAAGCTGCGGGAAAGTGCCCGTAAACGCTGTGCCAACGAAAACGAACTGAACGTGGTGCAGCGGGCCTTCGAGTTTGCCAACGAGGCGCACAAGAACGTGCGCCGTCGCAGCGGCGAGCCCTATATGCTCCATCCCATTGCAGTGGCACAGATCGTAGTGGACGACATAGGCCTGGGCTACAAATCCATATCGGCCGCCCTCCTGCACGACGTAGTGGAAGATACGGACTATACGGTGGAAGACCTGCGGGAGCAGTTCGGAGACAAGATTGCCACCCTCGTGGACGGCCTCACCAAGATCAAGAACGTGCTGGACACCGAGCAGAAGACCCGCAGCACGGACCTCTCCCAGCAGAGCCTCCAGGCCGAGAATTTCAAGCGCATCCTCCTCACGCTCAACGACGACGTGCGCGTGGTGCTCATCAAACTGGCCGACCGCCTGCATAACTGCCGCACCATCGAGCACATGCCGGAGCACAAACGGGACAAGATCCTGTCGGAGACCATGTTCATCTTTATCCCGCTGGCCCACCGCCTGGGTCTGTACAGCATCAAGAGCGAACTGGAGAACATCTGGCTCCGCTACAAGGAACCCGAGGCCTACGAGGACATCAAGTCCCGGATAGACCGCCGCGTCGCCGAGAAAGGAAAGGAGCTGGCCGATTTCATCTCCCCCATCGAGAATGCACTGAACGCCGCCGGATTCCACTATGAGCTCAAGAAGCGGGTGAAGACGCCGTACTCCGTATGGCGCAAGATGCAGAGCAAGGGCGTCACCTTCGACGAGGTGTACGACCTTTACGCCATCCGCATCATCTTCGACAACGACCCCGAATCCAAGGAAAGCGAGCGCGACCAGTGCTACCATATCTTCTCCATCATCACCGGGATTTACCGCTACATGCCGGAGCGCCTGAGGGACTGGGTGAAACATCCCAAGTCCAACGGCTATGAAGCCCTGCACTGCACGCTCCTGAGCGATTCCGGCGTATGGGTGGAAGTGCAAATCCGCACCCGCCGCATGGACGACATTGCCGAAAAGGGCATCGCCGCCCACTGGGCCTACAAGAAGCACGGTCTCATGGGCGAAGGAGACTACGAGATGGACAACTGGATCAACCGCATCAAGGAGATCCTGGTCAATCCCGACATCAATGCCCTGGAGCTGCTGGACATCATCCACAACGACCTCACGGCGACGGAAATCTACGTGTTCACCCCGAAGGGAGAACAGCGCAGCATCCAGAAAGGTGCGACAGCCCTGGATTTCGCCTACCTCATCCACTCCGAAGTGGGCCACCAGTCCATCGCCGCCAAGGTGAACCAGAAACTGGTCACGCTGGACCACGTCCTCAAGACCGGAGACAAGGTGGAAATCATCACGGCCGAGGATGCCAAGCCCCAGCCGGAATGGATCAAATTCCTCAAGACGCACCGCGCCCGCACCCTCGTCACGGACTACTTCAAGGCCGAGCGCAAGCAAACGGTGGACTTCGGCCGGAAGTCCCTGGAGGCGGCGGCGGAAGGAATCGGCCTGCATCTGGACGAGAGTCTCCTGCAGCGCCTCGAGGCCGCGTACAACGTGGGCTCGCGCGACGAGCTCTACTATGGGATCGGAATCGGCAATATCACCATCGACAACCTGGACGAGATTGTGAAAAAGTCCAGCGGCACGCGTCTTTCCTGGATCCGGCGCATGCTCAAGGGCAACAAACCCGAACCCCGGGAGGCGCAGGGCGGGGAGCAGTATATCATCGGCAGCATGGATCCCGATGCGCCGCATTTCCATATCGCCACCTGCTGCAACCCCATCCCCGGAGATCCCGTGGTGGGATTCAAGGCCCCGGACGGCACCATCACCATCCACAAGAAATCCTGCAAGGTGGCCGAGACCATCGCCGCCACACACGGAGACTGGGTGGTCATTCCCAAGTGGCTGGAGCAGGCCGAGGATACCTCCTTCCTCGTGCGCGTGTCCCTGAAGGGCATCGACCGCGTGGGCATGCTCAACGACATCACCCGCTACCTGTCCCTGGTGATGGGCGTCAATATGCGGCAGCTGAACCTGCGGGCCGACGGAGGCCTTTTCGAAGGCTACATCGACCTGTACGTGAACAGCCGCGACATCCTGGACAAGATGATCAAGAAACTGTCTTCCATCGAAGGCATAGAAAAAGTTACCCGCAGCGAATTATGAAGCTGAAAAAGTTCATTCCCCTCATACCCGCATCGCTTATCCTGGCCAGCCTGATGTTTCCTTCCGGCTGCGCCAATACCACGCAGCCCCCTTCCGGCGGCCAGAAGGACACCATTCCCCCCACCCTGGTGAAGGTGGTTCCCTTCCCCGGCACCACGGAGGTTTCCCCAGTCAATACCAAACTGGTCTTCACCTTCAACGAATACGTGAAGATCAAGGATGCCAATTCCGTGTTCCTGTCTCCCCCGCTGGAGAAAAAGCCCAAGGCCGTGATCCAGGGCAAGTCGCTCGTGGTTACCTTCGAGTCTCCCCTGGACAGCAACACCACCTATACGCTGGACCTTACCGGCGCCATTGTCGACAACAACGAGGGAAACCTCTTCCCGGGCTACACGCTGGTGTTCTCCACGGGAAAACAGATTGATTCCCTGTGCGTGACGGGACAGGTGCAGGACTGCAATACGCTCATGCCCGTAAAGGGCGCCACCGTCATGCTGTACAAGGACCAGGCAGACTCCGCCGTCTTCCTGCAGCGCCCCGTCGCGGCCGCCAAGACGGACGACTGGGGCTTCTTCTCCATCCGCAACATCCAGGACACGCTGTACCGCGTATATGCCGTGAAGGACGAAAACAACAATAACAAGTACGACCCGGGCTCCGAGCGCATCGCCTTCCTGGACAGCATCTTCCGTCCCAGCATCAACTATAACGACACCCTGTACGAATTCAAGAAATTCGACATGAAGGATACGGCCCTGTGCCTGGCCAGAAAAGCCCAGCTGGAACTGAACCTCTTCCGCGAGAAGCCCACCAAACAGATGATCGTGAAAAAGGAACGCGCCGGAGAAAGGGCGGCCTACCTCACCTTCATGGCACCGGACACCAAAATCCACGACCTCCGCTTCAAAGGACTTCCGAGGGAGAAGGTCATCTCCCAGTTCAACCGGCAGAAGGACTCCCTGGAAATATGGGTGAACGACCAGCGCAAGATGCCCGACACGCTGCAGCTGGTCATCAAATACGACAAGACCGACTCCACCGGCGCCCTCGTCCCTACGCAGGAAAACGTTAAGTTCGCCTACACCAAGGAAATGCGGGCCGAGCTGATGAAAAAGCGCCAGAATACCCGCAACCGCAAGCACGAGGATACGGTAGCCGTCATGCGCACCAATGCAGACCCCACCGTCATTGAGCAGTACGGATTCGACATCGAGTTCCAGTACCCGCTCATCGAGGAAGCGTGGGATTCCCTCAAATTCCGCAGCGTGAATCCCCGCCAGCAGGAAGCGAAGGGGAAGGTCACCGTTATCCGGGACAGCATGAACCTGCGCCACTTCCGCGTCATGCCCACGGAACCCTTCATGACGGGCTACGACTATTACCTCAAGATTCCCCACCGCCTGTTCCGGGACGTAAACGGTTACTACAATGACTCCACCGAACTCAAAGTCACCCTCCCCACCGACGAGAAACTGAGTTCCATCACCCTTGAGCTTACAGGCGTACACAACGAATACATCATAGAACTCCTGAACGAGAAACGCGACAAAGTCATCCGCAGCTTCCTGGTGGACAAAGACGGTCCCGTGCTCTTCCCCTATCTGAAGAGCGGCAACTACTGCATCCGTCTCACGGAAGACAAGAACCGCAACGGTATTGTGGATACCGGCAACCTGCTGGAACACCGGCAGCCGGAAAAGGTGCGTTTCTTCAAGGCGCAGGACACGTTCCTCATCAAGGTGCTGGAGAAAGCGGAAATGGTCTGGGATGTGAATATGGAGGAACTGTTCCAATGAGAAAACTTGTCATCATCCTTGCAGCCCTGCTGCTTTCCGGCACGGCCGTCCGTGCCCAGGTAGATCTGGAAAAGGAATTCTTCTCCCTTCCGGACAGCGTCACCAATTCCTATCTGGACAGCATCGATGTCCAGATAGCCCCGCCCAACGATTACTGGATGGTGGGCGTGTTCGGCGGTGCATCCATGCAGTACGGATTCTTCAACCCGGAACGGCTCGTCAAGCCCGTCTGGAACATGCCGGTGTATGGTTTTTCCGTCGTCCGTCACTTCACCATGTTCGGCATCTTCCACAACATGGGGCTTGAGTTCGGCGCCCAGCAGAACTACGAAGGCTACGAATTCAAGACTAACAAGGAGACCGGATACCGTTCCGTTGAATCGGGCGCCTACCGCACCGTGATGAAGGTCCCCGAGGTATTCCTGAACTCCCACTTCCACGTGGACATGAACGAATACTTCAAGATTGTTGCAAAACTGGGCATCTACGGAGGATATCGCCAGAGCATCCAGCGCACGCTGGACCAGGGCTATGACGAGAATCCGGCCTACCAGGCGCTCCAGAACGAATTCCGCGACTATGACCGGCGTTACACGTACGGCATCCAGGGCGGCCTGGGAATAGCCGTGATGTTCTCCCCCTTCGAGTTCCACCTCAATGCCCAGGCCAAGTGGGGCTGGAACAGCTTCTGGAATCCGGATTACTACAGCAAGTACAGCTACCGTTTTGCATACCCGCTGGACGCCACTTTCACCTTCGGCGTTTATTATCAGTTCACGCCCCGCTACGGCCATACGCGCGGACAGCTGCGCAAACTGGCCCGCAAAATGGTTCAGGAACAAAACGAAACTCATGAATAATGCAATAAAAACGAGGACCGTCCACGTAGGGAATGTCCTCATCGGCAGCGATCATCCCATCGTTGTCCAGACCATGTGCAACACCCATACGTCCGACGTGGAAGCCACCGTCGCCCAGTGCGAAAGGCTTATCCAGGCCGGAGCGCAGCTGATACGCATCACCGTCCCCTCCCTCTCGGACGTCCCCGCGCTGCAGGAAATCCGCCGTCGCGTGAATGCCGACGTCCCCCTTGTGGCCGATATCCACTTCAGCGCGGAAGTAGCCATGGCCGTGGTACCGGTGGTGGAGAAAATCCGTATCAACCCGGGCAACTTCCACCCCAACCACGAGAAGGCACGCGAGCTCTTCGGGGCCTTCCTGCGCAAATGCAAGGAATACGACCGTGCCATCCGTATCGGCCTCAATCACGGCTCTCTGGGAAAGTACATCGTGGAGAAATACGGCAACACGCCGCAGGCGATGGCCCTCGCCGCGATGGAATGGATTGACATGTGCGTGGAAGAGGATTTCTACAACGTTGTCGTTTCACTGAAGGCCTCCAACACGGTGGTCATGGTGCAGGCATACCGGGAACTGGCCCGCCTGATGCAGGAAAAAGGGGTTGTCTTTCCCCTGCACGTAGGCGTAACCGAAGCCGGCAACGGGGACAGCGGCCGCATCAAGAGCTGCGTGGCCATCTCGACGCTGCTCGCCGAAGGCATCGGCAACACCATCCGCGTATCCCTCACGGAAGACCCCGCGAACGAGATTCCCGTAGCGCAGTATCTGGCAGGCCGATATTCCGGCGCGCCCGCGCCCTCCGCACTCGGGGAGCGCGAAGAGGGCATCCTCAAGGCGGCATGCGACTGGGGAGCTCCCCTTCTGAACCATGAAATCGACGACATTCCCATTGAGGACGAATACCTCAAGGACGAAATCCTGCAGGCCTGCAGGCGCCGCTTCTATAAACCCGAGTATATTGCCTGTCCCGGCTGCGGAAGGACGCTCTACGACCTGGAGAGCACCTTCAACAAGGTAAAGGCCGCCACCTCGCAGTTCAAGGACATCGTCATCGCCGTTATGGGCTGCATCGTAAACGGCCCCGGCGAGATGGCCGACGCAGACTACGGCTACGTGGGAGAAGGCTTCGGGAAAGTAACCCTATACAGAAAAAAAGACCCCGTCCTGCGGCATATTCCGGAGGACGAGGCTGTGGAAAAACTGGTGGAGCTGATTACTGCCGATCGGGCAAAATAGCAATCACGCTTTCTACGGCGCGCACTTTGTCGCCTACCTTTACTTTAACTTCGGCTTCCAGCGGGACGAACAAGTCTATGCGGGAGCCGAATTTGATTACTCCGCACTGGTCTCCGCGGTATTCCATGTGACCGGGTTCCGAGTAGCAGACAATACGGCGGGCGAAAGTGCCTGCAATCTGCTTGAAGAAAACCTGTCCGTAGGCGTTGCTAAGGCAGGAGGAGGAATGTTCGTTCAGTTCGGAACTCTTGGGATGGAAGGCCAGCAGGTACTTGCCAGGGTGATACTTGTAGTACTCCACCTTGCCGCTGATGGGCCAGAAGTTGCAGTGCACGTCGAAGAAATCCATATATACGGATATCTGGATGCAGTCCTTCTTGAGGAATTCCTTCTCATAAACCTTGTCCACGATAACCACTTTGCCGTCTGCCACGGAGGTTACCAGACGGTCGTTGTCGGTAAATGGCGTCTCACGGTTGGGCACCCGGAAGAACCAGGTGATGAAAATCATGAACATCACCATCATGGCGCAGAGCGGGATGCTTACCCAGAGGATGGGGATGAACCGCGCTACCAGGAAGATGAGCACGGCACAGATGCACCAGCTGGTGAGAATGGTTCCGTAAGAGTCGTTATCTATCTTGATCCACTTCATACTAACTCAAATATCATAAGGTAAAAATAGCCGGTGGGAATGGCGAAAAGGGCACTGTCGAAACGGTCCATCAGGCCGCCGTGTCCCGGAATGATGTATCCGGAATCCTTGATGCCGGCGGCGCGCTTCCACATGGACTCGAAGAGGTCTCCGAAAACGCCCATCACATGCATGAGGGCGGCCATGGCAAGGCAATGGACCATGGGGAAGTTCACCAGCCCCGTCCACTTTACGATGGCACCGGCGAGAACGGCCATGAGCAGGCCGCCGATATAACCGGCCCAGGATTTCTTGGGAGAAATGGAAGGGCACAGTTTGGCGGGCCAGATCTTCTGTCCCAGGAGAAGGCCGAAGCAGTAAGCTCCCACGTCGGACGCCCAGATGATGCAGAAAAAGGCAATCATCAGAAGGCCGCTGAACACACCGTCCTGGAATACCACGAAGTTGGACAGGGCCAGGGGGATGCCGATGTATAAGAATCCCGCATAGATGAAGCCCGTCTTCATGAAGTCCGTATGGTCTTTTGCGAAGAGGGATGCGACCATGATGACCAGGAGGAATAAAAAGCCGCTGACAAGTGCCGTGGCGGCGCTCTCTCCGTGAGCAAGGTCACTGTTGACGATCATGAACAGGGCAATGGACAAAACAATGGCCAGGTCCTGCAGGCGGCGGTAGGCGCCGCCCATTGTCATGCGGTAGAATTCCTCCAGCATAATGCCGCTGATCAAGGCAAACAGAATCGCAAAGAAACCTCTACCAAGCAAAAGTCCTCCCAGCATCACTGCCAGGAAGACTGTTCCAAAAATACTGCGTTTGACGGTATTATTCATGCTCTTTAAATTGATCGTCCTCGGCGGGCTGAACCTTGGGGCCAAGGATGTTTTCAATATCTTCTGCAAAGATAACTTCTTTTTCCAGAAGAAGGGCACCCAGTTTCATAAACGCGTCTTTATTGTCCTCAATAATCTTAAGGGTGCGCTTGTGGACTTCCTCCGCAATGGCTTTCACCTCCTGGTCCATCAGCTCGGCCGTCTTCTCGGAGTAAGGCTTCACAAGATTGTAGCCGCCGGAGCCGGTGGAATCATAGAAGGAAAGCGGGCCCACCTTCGAGCTCATGCCATAGTACTGGACCATGCCGTAGGCGATATGGGTCATTCTCTCAAGGTCGTTCAGGGCACCTACGGAAGGGTCTCCGTTGAGCACTTCCTCTGCCACGCGGCCACCCATGAGCATGCACATCTTGTCCATCATGGCAGAACGGGTGAGGTTCTTCCTTTCCTCCGGCAGGTTCCAGGTAAGGCCCAGGGCGTTGCCGCGGGGTATGATGGAAACCTTGAACACAGGATCTGCGTAAGGGAGAAGCCATCCCACAAGGGCGTGACCGGCCTCGTGATAGGCGGTGGTGCGGCGCTGGGCCGGCGTAAGAATGGTGTTGGCCTTGCGTTCCAGACCGCCGATGATACGGTCCACGGCATCCAGGAAGTCCTGCTGCATGACTGCCTCGTGATTGCGGCGGGCAGCCGTAAGGGCGGCCTCGTTGCAGACGTTGGCAATATCGGCCCCGGAGAAGCCGGGCGTATGCTTGGCCATGAAGCGGAGGTTGAAATCCCCGCCCACCTTAATGTCGCGAAGGTGGACCTGGAAGATTTCCTCACGTTCCTTCAGTTCGGGAAGCTCTACGTGGATCTGGCGGTCGAAACGGCCGGCACGCATGAGGGCCTGGTCCAGGATGTCGGAACGGTTGGTGGCAGCCAGTACAATGACGCCGCTGTTGGTTCCGAAGCCGTCCATCTCCGTAAGGAGCTGGTTCAGGGTGTTCTCCCGTTCGTCGTTGGAGGTGAAGCCGCCGTTCTTGGCGCGGGCACGGCCCACGGCGTCGATTTCATCGATGAACACGATGCAGGGAGCCTTCTCCTTGGCCTGGCGGAAGAGATCCCTCACGCGGGATGCGCCTACGCCCACGAACATTTCCACGAAGTCGGAGCCGGAGATGGAGAAGAAAGGTACGTTGGCCTCCCCTGCCACAGCCTTGGCCAGAAGGGTTTTACCCGTTCCGGGAGGGCCGACGAGCAGGGCGCCCTTGGGGATTTTGCCGCCGAGGGCGGTATATTTGGCGGGATTCTTCAGGAAATCCACAATCTCCATCACTTCTTCCTTGGCACCGTAAAGGCCGGCGACATCCTTGAAGGTGACCTTCACTTCTCCCTTTTCTGTCTCACGGGCGGTGGACTTGCCCGTATTGAACGGGTTGATACCGCCGCCGGGGCCTCCGGGACCGCGGTTCATACCGCGGAACATGAATATCCACAGGATGATGAGCAAGCCCGGAAGAAGCAGCATCTGGAGAAGATCCATCCAGATGTGTTCCTCGTTCTTGATAATGACCTTGAACTGTTCTACGGGGAGAAGTTCGGCATTGAGGGCTGCGAAGCTCTGCTCCGGGTCAAACTTGGTGGAGACCAGGAAGTAGAACTGGGGAGCCCGGCGCGGCGGAACGCCGCCCTGGAACTTGTCCGTGTATTTGGCAAGACGTTCCGGGCGTGCCTTGACTTCACCTTTGAAGTCGTTGCGCACGAAGGTAATCTCCGCCACGTCTCCCTGGCGAATCATGTCCTGCACTTCCGTCCACTCAATCTTTACCGGCTGCGAGCTCACCGTGTGGTTGAACAGCAAATAGCCTATTCCCAGCAGGATGATGAGGTAAAACCAGGAAAAATTGAAGGTGACAGTACGTATCTTGCGACCCTTGGGGTCTTTCATATTATCTTCTGCCATTTAGTCTTTCGTTGTTTTAGCTGCGGTCTTCCGCTCTTTGTACTCTTTTTTGGGGACATCGGCCCAAAGGGCTTCCAGGCGATAGAATTCGCGATACTCCTTCAGAAAAATATGCACGACGATGTTACCGTAATCCTGAATGATCCAGAAATTGTTTCCTTCACCCTGGGAACGGTACAGCGTGTGTCCCTCTTCTTTCATCTTCTCTGCGATATTGTCTGCGATGGCGCCGACCTGGGTGGTATTGGAGCCGTCACAGACCA
>JAEEGI010004577.1_pt1 | contig 32278 bp, 28 predicted proteins | sample 8958751 | NCBI WGS metagenome assembly JAEEGI01 (sample SAMN16246545, study PRJNA631951) | gut metagenome | biome: gut microbiome; feature: rumen; material: KS-attached | host: Bos | place: Iran: Karaj | collected 2018-10
TTCTCTTCATGATCTTTCATCATTTTTATCATCTCCTCAACGGAAGAATCATATCAAAACTGTATGCGGAATGCAACAGATTTCTCTGCACACGGGGATTTTTACGAATTTGTAAACTCAAAAAAAGATTATTGACAACGAGATTGTAAAATGCTATATTAGCACTCGAAGAAAGCGAGTGCTAACAGTTGGCTGCCCTGAGTGCCAGCCATGGCCGGAAGGCAGCGAAAGCCGGGTGTTTACATGAGTATCAGTGAAAGGAAAAAGAAGATACTTGCGGCAGTAGTGGATGAATATATCCGCACAGCCGAGCCGGTAGGCAGCAAGGTTCTGGCTGAGAGATCGGGCCTCGGCTGCTCGTCGGCCACCATACGCAACGAACTGGCAGAACTTGTCAATATGGGCTATCTTGAACAGCCGCACACCTCTGCAGGCCGTGTTCCTACAGCACTCGGATACCGGATGTACGTCAACGAGCTGATGCAGAAGCAGAAACTGAGCCTGGAAGAGACGGAAGAACTCAACTCCCGCCTGGAAAAAAAGCTCAGCGAGCTGGACAACACGATTGAAGGCGTTTCCCGGCTGGCTTCTCAGCTGACGAACTATCCGGCGCTTGCCCTTTCTTCACGCAGCAGGGTAACAATCAAGCGTTTTGATATCATTTATGTGGATGCAAACACTTTTATTATCGTTACAATGCTTGACAACAACACCGTCAAAAACAAGCTGGTGCATCTTCCGGTCTCTGTGGATGAGGAAATGGTGAAAAAGCTCTCCACCATGTTTAATGCTTCATTTACCGGAATAACAGAGGAGGAAATCACACCGGTGCTGATCCGTTCCACAGAACGTGCGGCAGATGACGGGCTTGGTCTTACCTCTGTGATCGCAGCGTTCGCGCTGGAGGTACTGACAAGTGAAAGCACACCTTCTGCTTTTGTTACCGGTGAGAACCGGCTCCTCAGCCAGCCGGAATTCCGTGACCCTGACAAGGCTCACAGGCTTATGAGCTATCTCTCGGGAGGCGGATATGTGCTTCCGCCGGGAGAGGGCTTTGAGGACAGCAACGAAGTCCGTGTTCTGATAGGTTCTGAAAATGTAGCGGAAGAACTGAAGGATTCGAGCGTAATCGTTGCAAGCTACGACGCCGGGGACGGAACGAAAGGACTTATCGGCGTTATCGGACCTACGCGTATGGACTATTCCCTGATCGCTTCGAAACTCAGTTTTCTCGCACAGGGGTTGTCCAAAAGGCTCGGAGGCGGCGATGCTCCTGTGGAGGGCATGCACAACAAGCTGATAATTAAAGGAGATGATTCCGATCAAAGATAAAGAAGAAAAGAAGGCTCCGAAGGAAGAAGTTCCTGACAATACCGCCAATACCGCAAATGAAACTTCTGAAGAAGGAATAAAAGGAGCCGGACAGGCATCGGAAGAACCCATGCCTGAAGTGCAGGAAACAGCTGAAGAAAAACCTGCCGAAGAAAATAAGCCGGAGGAAAAAGCCGTCAGTGAAGAAATGGCTCTGCTGAATGACAAGTATCTCCGGATCTGTGCGGAATACGACAATTACAGGAAACGCACACAGAAGGAAAAGGACAATCTGTACGGAGATATCCGTGCAAATGTGATCACAAGTTTTCTCCCCGTATATGACAATCTTGTAAGAGCGCTTGCAGCCGAAACGGCAGATGATGCCTATCGGAAAGGCGTTGAGCTTATTATGAATCAGTTCAATGCCACGCTGGAAAAGCTCGGTGCCACAGAGATTAAGGCAGTCGGAGAAAAGTTTGATCCTGCAGTTCACAACGCCGTTATGCATGTGGACGACGACACGAAGGGTGAAAACGAAGTTGTGGAAGAATTCCAGAAGGGATTCAAGCTTGGCGACAAAGTCATACGGTTCTCGATGGTCAAAGTCGCAAATTAATATGTTAAAAAATAATTGAGATAAAAGGAGACTACTATCATGGGTAAAATTATAGGAATAGATCTTGGAACAACCAACAGCTGCGTAGCAGTTCTGGAAGGCGGCGAAGCAACCGTTATCGCCAATGCGGAAGGTGCACGTACTACTCCTTCTGTCGTGGCATTTTCAAAGGATGGAGAAAGAATGGTCGGTCAGGTAGCAAAGCGTCAGGCTGTTACCAACCCGGACCGTACGATTTCCTCCATCAAGCGTGAGATGGGCTCCAACTACAAAGTAACCATCGACAACAAAGCCTACACACCGCAGGAAATCTCCGCCATGATCCTGCAGAAGCTCAAAGCGGATGCAGAGAGTTATCTCGGCCAGACTGTAACAGAAGCGGTTATCACAGTCCCTGCATATTTCACGGACGCACAGCGTCAGGCAACCAAGGATGCAGGTAAAATTGCCGGCCTTGATGTTAAGCGTATTATCAATGAGCCAACGGCAGCAGCTCTTGCCTATGGACTTGATAAGGAAAATGACCAGAAGATCATGGTCTACGACCTCGGCGGCGGTACCTTTGATGTATCTGTGCTGGAAATTGGAGACGGTGTTATCGAAGTGCTGGCAACCGCCGGTAACAACCGCCTTGGCGGCGATGATTTTGATAAATGCATCACCGATTATCTTGTTGCTGAATTTAAAAAGGCTGAGGGTATTGACCTCAGTAACGACAAGGTTGCCATGCAGCGTCTGCGTGAGGCAGCCGAGAAGGCAAAGATTGAGCTGAGCGGTGTTACCTCCAGCAACATTAACCTGCCTTACATCACTGCTGATGCTACAGGCCCGAAGCACCTTGATATGACGCTGACTCGTGCAAAATTCAATGAGCTTACTCATCATCTCGTTGAGAAGACAGTCGGCCCTGTGAGACAGGCCTTAAGTGATGCCGGCCTCCAGCCGAGTGAGCTTAGCAAGGTTCTGCTTGTTGGCGGTTCCTCCCGTATCCCTGCAGTTCAGGAAGAGGTAAAGAAGCTGACCGGTAAGGAAGGCTTCAAGGGAATCAACCCGGATGAATGTGTCGCACTCGGTGCCGCCATTCAGGGCGGTGTTCTCTCCGGTGACGTAGAAGGCATCGTTCTGGTAGACGTTACACCTCTGTCCCTCGGCATTGAAACTCTTGGCGGCGTCTGCACAAAACTGATTGATCGCAATACTTCCATCCCGACCAGAAAGAGCCAGATTTTCTCCACTGCTGCCGATAACCAGACCAGTGTTGAAATTAACGTACTCCAGGGTGAACGTGAGATGGCTGCCTACAACAAGAGCCTCGGCAGGTTCCATCTTGACGGTATTGCTCCGGCACGCCGCGGTGTTCCTCAGATTGAGGTTTCCTTCGACATTGACGCAAACGGCATTGTCAATGTATCTGCAAAGGATCTTGGCACAGGAAAGGAGCAGCACATCACCATCACCTCTTCTACCAACATGACCAAGGAAGACATCGACAAAGCCGTTAAGGAAGCAGAGATGTTTGCTGCTGAAGATGCAAAGCGCAAGGAAGAAGTCGATACCCGCAACCAGGCAGACCAGATGGTCTATCAGACAGAGAAGATTCTCAGCGAATCCGGTGACAAGCTCGATCCTGCTGACAAGGGTGAAGTGGAAAGCAAGCTTGCTTCTTTGAAGTCTGCTCTGTCCGGTACGGACACTGCAGCAATCAAGAGTGCAACCGAAGCTCTGACACAGGCTTTTTACAAGGTATCCGAAAAGATGTATCAGGCTGCCGGTGCTCAGCAGCAGGGCAACCCGGGATATGATCCGAATGCGGGTTACAATGCAGGCGGCACTGCAGGCAACGATCAGCAGTATTACGACGCAGACTATACGGAAGTCGTTGATGACGACAAAAAGTAAGATCCTGCAACTATATCATTGCAACGAACCTGAGGCGGAGCGAAGCACTCCGCCTCATGGTGCGTAGACAGGAGCCCAAATGGCAGAAAAAAGAGATTACTATGAGGTGCTCGGCGTAAGCAAAAGCGCCACACCGGAAGAAATAAAAAAAGCATACCGCAAGATTACCAAGGAAAACCATCCTGACCTTCATCCCGGAGACAAAGCCTGCGAAGAACGCTTCAAGGAGGCAAACGAGGCCTACGAGGTGCTTTCCGATGAAGAGAAGCGCAAAAAGTACGATCAGTACGGTCATGCAGCTTTTGATCCGAATGCCGGTTTTGGCGGAGGTGGCTTCGGTGGTTTTGACTTTGGCGACCTCGGCGATTTGTTCGGAGGCTTCGGAGATATTTTCGGAGGCGGATTCAGCGGCTTCGGCGGTTCTTCAAGAAGAGCCAACCCCAATGCTCCCCGCAAAGGCAGCGACACGAGAGCCACACTGAATATCAGCTTTGAAGAAGCAGCTTTCGGGTGTGAAAAGGAAGTCACCGTCCCGATTATTGAGATGTGCTCCGACTGTGCCGGTTCCGGCTGTGAACCGGGTACCACGCCCGAGGTATGCCCCGACTGTCACGGCAGCGGGCAGAAAATCACGCAACAGCGTACGCCTTTCGGTATGGCGCAGTCAGTCGGTCAGTGCCCGAGATGCAGCGGCAGCGGAAAAATTATCCATCAGCCCTGTAAATCCTGCAGAGGAGCCGGATTTATACGCAGGCAGCACAAGATTAACGTTAAGGTTCCTGCCGGTATCGACGACGGTCAGGCAATCCCTCTGCGCGGAAAAGGCAATGCCGGAGCGAACGGCGGCCCTGCAGGCGACATTTATATCTCCATTATTGTACGTCCTCATGCACTGTTTGAACGCGAGGGCACCAGTGTTTATCTGACACAGGATATTACCTACCCGGAGGCCGTCCTCGGTGCGGACATTGAAGTACCCACGCTGGACGGAAAAGTGAAACTCACGATCCCGGAAGGGACAGAATCCGGCGCGGTTTTCCGCCTGAAAGGAAAGGGTATTCCTTACCTGAACGGCAAAGGAGTACGCGGCGATCAGTTTATCACCGTCAATATCACCGTTCCGAAGCGGCTGACAGGCAGCCAGAAAGATCTGCTCCGGAAGTATGCCGCCAGCATGGGTCCAACGGACAATCTGAAAGGCAGCAGCATCTTTGGCAAGAAGAAATAACAGTCCTGCAAAACACAATCCACATGCTTTTCGCATGTGGATTTTTATTGCATCAGCGTTGAATCTATGATAAAATTATTTTTATGAAAAGCCTAATATTCAGGCAGCAACTTGATATCAACAGGAGGATTACCATGTTAGTCAACACAAAAGCAAGAGTCGGTGTTTTTTCCATTGCGCTGGGTGCATATCTGCCTCAGTTTCCTTCCCTCGTACCCGAATTTGAAGCCCAGTATGAAGCTTTCAAGAAGACCATCCCCGATACCGTTGAACTGATTGACGGCGGGCTGATCACGACCAAAGAACAGTCTCAGGCTGCAGGCGACAAGTTCCGTGCAGCAGACGTTGACCTTGTCTTCATGCAGCTTCTGACATATGCCACTTCCTACAACATGCTGCCTGCCATCCGTGATCTGGATGTACCGGTGGTACTGGTGAATGTACAGAAACTTAAAGCACTGGACTATGACCATACAGATATTGCCTCCTGGCTCGGTGAAGGCTATGCCTGCGGTGCTGTCGGCGAAAGTGCCGCAGACCTTCAGCGCTTCGGCAAACGGTTTGCCGTTATTACCGGCGTTGTCGAGGGAGGCGATCCCTCCGTACAGGCAGAAATAGAAGACTGGTGCCGCGCGGCCCAGGTCAGGCGCAGATTCCGTGATACCAACATTGCCCAGATCGGCAGACCGTATCCCGGTATGATGGATCTCTATATTGACGAAACCAACCTTTACCGCCGCATGTTCCTCTACACCAAGCAGTTTGACTGGGAAAAGATGTGGGCTATCGCAGACAATATCACAGATGAGGCAGCCATACGCGCAAAGGCACAGGATATTCTGGATACCTTTGACATTGAAGGCGGCGGAAGCATAGAAGAAGTATGGGAGATGGCAAAATATGTCGTCGCCTTTGAGCAGTGGGTCAAGGATGAAAAACTCGGCCTGATCGCCTCCCACTATGACGGATTTGCTCAGGGCAAAGCGGGCGTGCTGGACAGCATGCTGATTCCCGCTTTCTCCATGCTGATCAAGCAGGGCACGGCCTGTGCCGTTGAAGGCGACATGAAGGTAGCCATGGCTATGAGCATACTGAAAACCATTTCCGGTACCGGCCAGCTTGCAGAGATGTATTCCATTGACTTCAATGAAGATACCGCCATTATCGGGCACAGCGGTTCGGGTGATGCAGATATCTCGGACAAAAAGCCGACCATGAAGATCGTCAAGGTTTTCCACGGGAAGACGGGCGGCGGCTATCTCACACAGTTTTATCCCTATCTCGGGCCTGTCACCTATCTTGCCATTACGCAGGACGGCGACGGAAACTTCAAATTCATCGTTGCGGAAGCTGAAAATGTTGACGGCAAAATCCTTTCCATCGGAGATACCAATAACCGCGTCCGTTTCAGCTGCGGTGCACGCGAATTTGTAAACCGCTGGAGCGAGTGCGGACCGACGCACCACTTTGCCGAGGCCACCGGCAGGCATATCAACACGCTGGTAAAGGTTGCCAAAATCCTCAACGTTCCTGTGGAAATCGTCACCAGATAATGTACCTTACATACAGAACACAACGGACACCGGAAGACGAATCCGGTGTCCGTTGTATTTTATCGTATAAAAGAGAAATCAATCATCTCCGCCGAGTGCTTCAAGGCCTCTGGCATTTTCCACTTTTTTGGTTTTGATATTCTTAACAAGAACAGTAAACACCGCAAAGCTACAGGCTGTCAGGATGACAGCATAGATCGGGAGTGCCCTCCACTTCCCCGTCACGTTGAAAACCAGACCGAGAAGAATCGGGGTAACCGTCTGTGCGGACATGCTTGCAGTATAATAGAAACCTGTAAATTTACCGATTGTTTTGGAAGAGGAGAGCTCCACTACCATCGGGAAGGAGCAGTTATGCACAAGGGCCATACCGAAGCCCTTGATTGCCCAGACAGCAAACAGCAAAGACGGGAATGCGTATTCCCCGTTTGCACCGGTAACTCTGAGGGTCGGGGCAACAAAACACATAATAATCAGCGCAGCAAACGTAACTGCCAGGCCCAGGGAAATTGTCCACTTCCGTCCGATTTTATCAGCAATGCCTCCTGCAGTTGCAAAGCCGGCAACAGACGCAACACCTCCGATGATGGTAAGAATCATTGTGGCACTGGAGACCGACTGGAGATAATAAATGACATAGTTACCGATATAGGTACCAATAGCGTTGTCCGACATGAACCAGAGGAATTCAGCCGCCAGAATGGCAAGCAGCATCTTTTTATTGGCCGGAGACATCGGTTTGTCATCGTCAACTGGCGTCTCAATCGCTGCGAGGCGCTCCCCTTCCGCCATTTCGTCCTTAATCTCTTCCGCAATCTCATTCTCTCTGATTGTGAAGAACAGGACCAGTGCGGAAATGACCATCAGTACGGAGGCAATCAGGAAGGGAATTTCAATCGTCCAGACCTTACGGGCTTCATCCGCTGCATTGATATAATCGCTCAGTTTCAGGAATATCCCGAGGACAGTAGCAAATGCACCGCCGAAATAACCCATAATGTTGATAATGCCGTTTGCCTTTGCACGCAGAGGTTTTGGCGTGATATCCGGCATCAGAGCAACAGCCGGATTGCGGTACATCATCATGAACATCAGGACGATCGCCATCATGATCACCATGCCTGCAATATTGTTGGCATGGAAGAACAGCGGGATAAACGGAAAGGCAACGGCTGCAACAAAAGTACCCGTCAGAATATATGGCATGCGCTTTCCGATAGGCGTAGACGTTCTGTCAGAAAGCCGGCCGAAGATCGGGAGAAGGATCAGAGCAGCCAGATTGTCACAGGCCATGATGATACCGACCAGCCACTGCACCTGCAGGATCTTCTCCGGTTCTCCTGCTTTGAGTTCAGCAGAGGAGATACCGTACATTCTTCTGGCGAAAATATCCGTCAAAAATGTGGGACACCAGGAATCATATACCTGCCAAAGCAGCAGGATGCCGAAAAAGGCAAATCCGATCAGAAATGTTCTTTTATAATTCAGCTTCAGCTTCATCATGATTATTGTCTGCCTTTCTTTTCATAGATCTTGATGTCCTGATCCGCAACAAGGTCTGGGTTTGTGTTCTGTTTTGCTTGGCGCCTCGGGAAGATGAAAAAGACATAGAGAATAATAATCAGTGAGATGAACAGGGCCACAGCCAGCAGCACAATTTTGACTCTCTGGTTCTTGCCGATCATCAGAAAGGCAAGGAGGCCGAGGATCAGCGAAATGCCATACATCACATAAACTGCCTGTGACTGCGTCAGCCCAAGAGCCAGCAGCCTGTGATGGAAATGCCCCTTGTCGGGATGAAAAGGACTCTGCCCTTTTACAATTCTTCTGATGAAGGCATAGGCAGTATCGGCAAGAGGAACAGCCATTGCCATAAAAGGTACCAGCATCGTCACAAGGGCATGCATTTTGAAAATACCGATGATGGAGATCGTACCGAGCAGGAACCCCAGCATCTGTGACCCGACATCACCCATAAAAATCTTTGCCGGATGCTTGTTGTACGGCCAGAAGCCGACACAGGCCCCGATCACGCAGAGCAAAAGGACAGAAACATTGGCAGTCGCCGTTTCGACACCAAGTGAGATCACAAAGAGCGTGCCCGCACTGATCGCGGACATGCCGACCGCCAGCCCGTCCAGCCCGTCAATCAGGTTGATGGCATTTGTACAGCCTACGATCCAGAACATGGTGATCAGAATGGAGACCCACTGGGAATAATAGACGGTTTCTCCGCTCCCGAGAAAATTGGTCAGACCATCCAGCACGACACCGCAGGAAACGCAGATAGCAGCAGCTCCGATCTGCGCTATCAGCTTCACCCAGGCGTTTAGATTAAAAACATCGTCCAGCCCGCCCATAACGGCAATCAGCGCACAGCCGGCAAGAATCCCCCTTACCTGGTCCGTCAGCTCGGCAAAAAGGAGAGCCGGCAGCATAAAGCCGCAGAAAATGGCAATGCCGCCCATTCTGGGAACAGGTTCCTTGTTGATGCGCCGGGGATTGGGCTTGTCAATCGCGCCGATGCTCTCCGCAAACTTCTTCACCTGCGGAACCATCAGATATGAAACTATAAAAGCGAGAAGCAGCGACAATACTGCTCTCTGCCAGGATTCAAGCCAGGAAAACATAATCCCTCTCCGAAGAGTTTTCTTTACTCAGAACGGCTTCTCTACAAATCCGATTCTCTTGCACACCTTGCGCAGCGTCCTGCGGGCTACAGACTGCGCACGCTGTGCGCCGTCCGTATAGACATCCTTCAGGTATGCCTTGTCCGCTATCATTCTTTCAGCTTCCTCCCGGATCGGGCGCAGCGCTTCGATGACCGCCTCTCCGACAGCCGGTTTAAACACGCCATATCCTTTACCGTCAAACTCCGCTTCAATTTCATCATAGCTCTTGCCGGTGACGGAAGAATAGATATTCATCAGATTGGCAACACCCGGTTTTTCTTCAGGCGCATAGCGCACACAGTGCTCCGTGTCGGAATCGGTAACCGCCCGTTTAAACTTACGGGCAATCTCATCCGGTTTATCCATCAGGAACACGCAGCCCTGCGGATCGCTCTTGCTCATTTTTGACGAAGGAACAGAGAGGCTCATGATGCGTGCCCCGACTTTCGGAATATAGGGTTCGGGAACTACAAAGGTATCTCCGTAAATGTTGTTGAAGCGGACAGCAATGTCACGCGTCAGCTCCACATGCTGTTTCTGGTCTGCTCCGACAGGCACAAAGTCAGCATTATACAGCAGGATATCCGCTGCCATCAACGTTGGATAGGTAAACAGACCGCCGTTGATATTCTCTGCATTTTTGGCACTCTTGTCCTTGAACTGCGTCATACGGCTGAGTTCGCCAAACATGGTATAACAGTTGAGAATCCAGCCAAGTTCCGCATGCTCATGGACGTGACTCTGGATAAACAGAGTATTCTTCTGCGGATCAAGCCCGCAGGCAATATACTGTGCAAGCTGGACAACAGAACGCCGGCGCAGCTCCGCGGGATTCTGGCGGACAGTGATGCTGTGCTCATCCACAATGCAGTAGTAACAGGTAAATTCATCTGCTATGGCAACCCAGTTTTTAATTGCACCGAGGTAATTGCCGAGGTGAAGATCACCGGACGGCTGTATCCCGGAAAACATTACTTTCTTTACTTCAGCAGTATTATCCATAAAAAAGCCTTTCCTGAATCGGTTATTTGTCCCTTTATTTTATCAGAAGAAGTTCAACTTGACAACAGCCAATTTTATCTTTATTATATATAAGTTGTCAAGTGAACAACAGAATGGAGTTTCCTGTAAATGAAAGAACTATCATGGTTTGAAAATAACGAAAAACAGATTCCGACCGGAGAAGTACGCACCCGTTTTGCTCCTTCTCCCACAGGTTATATGCATGTAGGCAATCTGAGAACGGCACTCTATACCTACCTTATTGCCCGTCATGAACATGGAAAATTTATCCTGCGTATTGAAGATACAGACCGCGGCCGCCTGATTGAAGGTGCAACGGACGTCATCTACCGCACAATGGCCGAGTGCCATCTGGATCATGACGAAGGACCGGACGTCGGAGGGCCGGTAGCTCCCTATATTCAGAGTGAACGTATGGGCATGTACAAGGAGTACGCCGAACTGCTGGTTGAAAAGGGCTGTGCCTACCGATGCTTCTGTGAAAAAGCGGAAAGCGAAGAGGATTCCGGTGATTTTGACCGGGCAGACGATCCCTGCCGGATTCTCTCACATGAAGAGTCAGACGCCAAAGCCGCTGCGGGAGAACCCTATGTCATCCGGCAGAAAATTCCTCACGAAGGGACAACCACCTTCCACGATGAGATTTTCGGAGATATCACCGTTGAGAACAAGACACTGGACGATCAGGTTCTGATCAAGCGCGACGGCATGCCAACCTACAACTTTGCAAATGTTGTAGACGACCATCTCATGGGCATCACACACGTTGTCAGAGGCAGTGAATACCTCTCTTCAGCCCCGAAATACAATCTTCTCTACGAGGGCTTCGGCTGGGCTATCCCCAAATATGTACACTGTTCTCCCGTCATGCGGGACGCACATAACAAGATGTCAAAACGCCACGGAGATCCTTCCTATGAAGATCTTATTGCTCAGGGATATCTGACGGATGCCGTTATCAACTATGTTGCACTGCTGGGCTGGAGCCCGGGCGGAGAACAGGAGATTTTCTCTCTCCCGGAGCTGATTGAAATCTTCGATCTGAAAGGCATCTCCAAGTCACCCGCCATTTTCGATATTGAAAAGCTGAAATACTTCAATGCAGAATACATCCGTGCACTTTCTCCTGAAGCCTTTGCAGCCGTCGCAGAGCCATTCATCCGGCAGGCAGTGAAAAACCAGGCGATTGACCCCGCCGCCATTGCAGCCCTCCTTCAGCAGCGTACGGAAGTCCTGACGGATATTCCGGAAAAACTTGATTTCTTCGACGTTCTGCCTGAATATGACGCTTCCCTTTTCGTCCATCAGAAGAGCAAAAGCAGTACAGAAAGCGCCAAAGCAGTACTGGAAGATATCATCCCGCAGTTTGAAGCGCTTGACAGCTGGACTGATGAGAACCTGCTGGGCATCATGAATGCGCTCACTGAGCGTATGGGTGTGAAAAAATCCGTCGTCATGTGGCCGGTAAGAATCGCCACAGCAGGAAAAGCTGTCACCCCGGGCGGTGCAGTGGAAATCTGCCGGATTCTCGGCAAAGAGGAAACTCTCCGGCGTCTTCGTATCGGGCTGCAGAAACTCTGCTGACATGCAGGAACTTACTTTCCTCTCTGCAGAGGAGATCCGGCATGCCTATATTCTGTCATCTCCTTCGGCCGATGCTTCTTTTCAGGCCGCGATGCGTATTGCCGGTGCGGCAGTCTGCCGCGGAAACGCACCTTTCCCCTGCGGCAGATGCCCTGCATGCAGGAAGGCTGCGGCCGGCGTGCATCCGGATATTCAGGTGATTTCACGAAAGGAAAATGAAAAAGGCCAGAAAAAGCGCGAACTGACAGTGGATCAGATCCGTGCTGTTTCCTCCGATGCGTCGGTTTTGCCCAATGAGGCACCAAGAAAGGTATACATCTTCCAGGAAGCGGAAACCATGAACACTGAAGCGCAGAATGCTGCTCTGAAGCTGCTTGAAGAGCCGCCAAATGGTGTCATTCTGCTGCTGTGTACTTCCAATGCCGTCAGGCTGTTGCCTACCGTTCGTTCCCGTTGTGTGGAAATCAACATTCCCGCAGATTCAGGTGAACACAATGAAGCGCTGCAGAATCTGGCTGATTCATATCTGAAAACCTTATCTTCCGGCAGCCGTTTCGCATTGTGGAAGTTCTGTGAAGAGAACAACTCTCTCTCCATTCAGGAGATGACGGATTTTTGTCTCGCTGTCATTCAGGAGATAACAGATATGCTGTGTTCCCGCCGTGACAGGATGGGAATGAACGAACAGCTGCTGTTTGCAACAGAACAGCTGCTGGAAAAATGCGTGCGTTATCTTTCCGTCAACGTTACCGTCAAGCAGGTATTCAGCCTGCTTGAAACAGGCCCGATCCCGAATAAGGTAAAACAAAGAGGATAATTACATTGGTAGAAATTGTCAGTATAAAATTCAAATCCGGCGGAAAAAGCTATTATTTTTCTCCCGGTAATATGCGGATCAGTGCCGGAACCCGCGTCATTGTAGAGACAGCCAAAGGCCTTGAAATTGCGGAATGCGTCAGAGGCAACCATATGGTTGAAGACTCATCCGTTGTTCAGCCGCTGCGGCCTGTGGTACGTGTGGCAACTTCACAGGATCTGCAGACAGATGAGCAGAACCGCATACGTGAAAAGGAAGCTTTTGTTATCTGTCAGAAAAAAATAGAAGCGCACGGCCTTGATATGAAGCTGGTGGATGTGGAATGCAGCTTTGACGGCAGCAAAACACTCTTCTTTTTCACATCTGACGGGCGTGTGGATTTCCGCGATCTTGTAAAGGATCTGGCCGGTGTTTTTCACAACAGAATCGAGCTGCGCCAGATCGGTGTACGAGATGAGGCAAAAATGCTCGGCGGAATCGGCATCTGCGGAAGGCCGTACTGCTGCAGCAACTTCCTCAATGATTTTGCTCCAGTCTCCACAAAAATGGCCAAGATCCAGAATCTGTCCCTTAATCCGGCCAAAATTTCCGGAAGCTGCGGCAGACTGATGTGCTGCCTGCGCTTTGAGGAGAGTGCCTATGAGGATCTTGTCAAACATGTGCCGAAACCCGGTGCTTTTGTTGAGACAACTGAAGGTTACGGAAATGCAGTTTCTGTTGATCTGCTGAGGCAACAGGTGAAAGTTCATCTGGACGGTGAATCCGATGATACTTATCACATTTTCAAAGCTGCGGAGGTCGCTTCCGTTCCTGGGGGTCGTCCGAAAGAAGGCGAAAGTTACCCGAAAGTGCTGAATTACGTCGAAGCAGAAGCAGAGGCTGAGCCGCCTGAAGAGGACCCGTGGGAAGTCCCTTCTCTCTTTGCTGAGACGCAGCCGGAAGCTGTTCCGGATACAGCAGAAAATGACAGTGCTGAAAAGCAGGAAAGCAGCAGATCTTCCAGAAGACGGCACCGCACAAGAAGGTCAAAGGGAAAAGAAGTTCCTTCCGAAAGCAATGTTGCTGTACCGGCTCAGGAGCCTGTCGCGGAGAAGCCGGCATCAGAAAGCAACCCTGGGAAACAGCATCATGCCCGCCACAGAAGCAGACACGGAACTGCGGAGAAAGGCTCTCACGAAAAAGAGAAAAAGACGCTCTCTGTCAGCACAGCTGCAAAACCCGCGTCCGAGCAGACAGAAGCAGCCCCGAAGAAAAAGAATCACCGCAAGTTCTATCCCCGCAGGAGGAAAAAATCCTCCGGCGGATCAGCCGAAAAGCCATAAACGGCCGCCCCTGCTTTTTTCATGTTCAGAAAATATATAGGAAGCCGGGAGTTTTATCAGAAACTCTTCGCCGTGATGGTACCGGTACTCATCCAGAATGTCATTACTAATTTTGTTTCTCTGCTGGATAATATCATGGTAGGCCGGATCGGCACAGAGCCGATGTCCGGCGTTGCAATCGTCAACCAGATTCTGTTTATTTTCAATCTGGTGATTTTCGGCAGTCTGGCAGGTTCCGGAATTTTCACCGCCCAGTTTTTCGGAAAGGGCGATGAGGAAGGTGTCAGAAACAGCACGCGTTTCAAATTCATCACAGTAGGCATCGTTCTTGCCATTGCCTTTGCCATTCTACTGTCCCGCGGAGACCAGCTGATCTCCCTGTTCATCCACGAAGGGGAGGATTCCCTGGACCTTGCAGCCACGCTCCATTACGGAAAGCAGTATCTGCGCATCATGCTCTTTCAGATGCCTCTGTTTGCCCTGCTGAACGTCTATTCCAGTGCACTGCGTGAAACCGGAGAGACAAAGCTGCCGATGAGAGCAGGGATTACTGCTGTGTTTGTCAATCTCATCTTCAACTATCTGCTGATATTCGGCAAATTCGGAGCTCCAAGGCTTGGCGTTACCGGAGCTGCAGCTGCGACACTGATTGCCAGAATAGTAGAGTGCACCATTATCATCGGCTTTTCCCATGCGCATACGGAAAGACACCCTTTCCTGCGCGGGCTCTATTCCACTATGGCTGTACCTCTGCCGCTTGTCAAACAGATCTCCTCTACCGGCATTCTGCTGCTGGTCAATGAGCTGCTCTGGTCCGGGGGAATGACAACACTCAATCAGATCATGTCACGGCGTGGGCTGGAAGTCGTGTCCGCTGAAAACATTGCCGCTACAATCTCCAACCTCTTTTTCTGTGCCTTCTTTGCGATGGGCACCGCGCTTTCCATCATCGTCGGTCAGCTTCTTGGCGCCGGACAGCTTGATCAGGCTGTTGAAGAAGACAGGAAACTGATAGCCTTTTCGGTCGTTTTCAGCGCAGCTGTCGGGTTAATTATGGCGCTGATAGCGCCGCTTGTCCCCCATATGTATAATACGACGCCGCTTGTCAGACAGCTGGCTGCCGGAATGATTCTGATCAATGCTATCATGATGCCGGCCAATGCATTTACCAATGCCAGCTTCTTTACTCTGCGCTCCGGCGGCCGTTCATTCATCACTTTTCTGTATGACAGCGTCTACATCTGGATTCTTGCCATCCCTGTAACGTTCTGTCTGGTCACTTTTACGGATCTGCCGATCATCCCCATCTATGCCGTCTGTTACGGTATAGACATCGTCAAATGTCTGATCGGATATATACTGGTTAAAAAGCGCATCTGGGTAAACAACCTGGTTGCAGACTCATAGCATTAGGAGGTACTCCCCTTGGAACTCACTGCCGCAGCCAGCTGGCTGAACACCGCCTTTGCGGGATATGACCGCATGATACTTTCTCTGCTGCATTCTGTGGCGAACGGCTTTTTCACTTTTCTTTTCAAACTGATTACTCTGCTTGGTGAGAAGGGCATTTTGTTTTTCCTGGCCGCTATTATCCTGATGTGCTTCCCGAAAACGCGAAAGCTCGGTGTATGCATCTTCGGTGCCGTATGCTGCGGGGCTCTTATCACCAACGTCATTCTGAAAGATGCTGTAGCCAGGCCAAGGCCGCTGACAGTACTCCCGTATTCCCAGTGGTGGGCCGAAATTAAAGCTCCTGCCGAAGACGGCTGGTCGTTCCCCTCCGGTCATGTAACAGCCGCCGCTGCAGGCATGGTGGCCATCCGCCTGATGCGAGGGAAAAAATGGACTGTCCCTGCCATAGTATGGATCCTGCTGATGATGATTGCCAGGAATTATCTGATGGCTCATTATCCGACGGATGTTCTGGCTGCAGCCATTATCGGTGTCGCTTCCGCTTTCATTTCCTATTACATCACCTACTTTATCTTCCAGTTTATCTATATCAACCGCAAGAAAAAATGGTGCGGGCTTGTTCTGACATGGTCGGCTCCGGATTATTACGGCATTCCCTCCAGGCTGAAGCTTACCGGTGAGGCTGATGAAAAGGAATTTACTTTCCTCCGCAAGCCCTCTTCCGGTGAAAAGCAGGATCCCGGCGCTCCGGAAGGTGAAGCTCCGAAACAGAAAAAATGGCAGTTGCCCAACATTACCCTGCCCGGTAAAAAGAGCAATTCAGGCTATCAGGGAAAACATGTAAAATAACAGTACATCCGGAAAGACTGATGTCTTTCCGGATTTTCATATTCTTCTTGATACAGGAGCAAAAAGTATAGTATAATATCCTTACCCTAACGGGAGGAAACGCATATGTTAGAGAAACAGAACAAAAAAGAATGCATTCTTTCTCTGGTCAGCGCACTGATCGTCGTACTGTGTACGTGTTCAGGTGTCGTTATGAACCTCACAACTCTTCAGGACGTCAATTTTGATCATATGGGCATCCAGACGTTCTGTATGTTCACGGTCTTATCGAATATTCTGGTAGCTGTCGGGATGAGTCTGGTCATCCCCTACACTATTGACGGGCTGCGAAAACACTATTTTCATCTGCCGAACTGGCTGATTGCCTTTCTTCTTGCAGGAGCGACAGCAGTCACCCTGACTTTTCTGGTGTCCCTGTTTATTCTGGCTCCGTTCAAGGGGTTTGTGCTTATCTTTTCCGGTTCCCGATTCTTTCTGCATGGCGTCTGCCCGATACTCTCCCTTATTGCTTTTTCCTTTTTTATCAGCGATCACTACGTCTCTTACCCGGAATGCATGCTTTCACTGATTCCTGTGTTCATTTACGCAGGCGTCTATTACATACTGGCTGTACTCATAGGGGAAGAAAACGGCGGCTGGAATGATTTTTACGGGTTTGCCACATATGTACCGGTATGGATTCCGGCAGTTCTGATTCTTCCCGTCACCTTCGGGATTTCCGCTTCTTTACGTTATTTTCACAACCGCTCCTTCATGAAAATGCGTGAAGTGACAGTCGAAGATGAATACTCCGAAGATTATCTAAAAAGTGAAATTATCTATCTCGCGAAGCAGAATGCAGCAGAAGACCAGCCACATTCTGACATTGTCATCCCCAGACGCTTTATCAAATTTCTTATTGAAAACACTGACAGTGACAAAACAGAACGTGATGCCTGCATCATGTATCTGAATCAGTTTCTTGATAACACCAAGTTCTGATTCTTCGTCATCGAAACTCAGCAGAGGAAAAGAAAATGCTTTTCAAAAAAGAAAAACGAAGTATCCCATCATATCCACCCGAGAAATATGAGCCTGTTATCCGCTGCAGCATCTGCACCGGAGAACAGGTTGCCTGCATGCGCAGCCGTGATACAGGAAAGCTTCACGAAGTTATGCTGCTTAAAACTGAGAAAGATCTGCAGGACTTCTGCAACTTGTATTCACTCTCCCCTTCCGACATTAGGAAAACATACTGACACAGTGTCTACTTTAAAGCACATCCTCAGACATAATAACATAAAAAAGCAGGGCCAGCTACCCTGACAAAATATAATTCCGGAGGTTGTTATGGAAGAAAGTATAAGCGGGAGAAAACCAAGTTACGGCTTTTTTGACAGATTGCTTTACGGAATAGGTGAATTCTTCGGAGGCGGATGCTTTGTCATTATCAACGCATTCTTCATCGTCTTTCTGACTGATGCTCTCGGCATGAATGCTGCTCTTGCCGGCACGATTCCTATGATCGGCAAGATCTGGGATGCCATAACCGACCCCATCATGGGCAACATTTGTGAGAGGACCAAATCGAAATACGGGTCGAAGAGATTCTACATTCTGGTGGGAAGCTTCGCTTCAGCTATCACCTTCGTGATCATGTGGATCAATATTCACGCATCGTCAATGATAGCAAACTACATCTTCTATCTTTTGATGTACTGCCTGTTCAATACGGGCTTCACGGTGCTTAGCGTACCGTATAACGGCCTGCTTCCGGACATGATGGACGATTACGCGATGCGCGCCAGGTTCTCCAACATGCGCATGGTGTTCTCAACGCTCGGTGCCGCCATCTGTGGGCTTGTTCCGGGAATGATCATCAAGCAGACAAATGATCCGTCGCAGTATATGAAATGCATGCTCCTCTTCGGCGTGCTCTTCTTTGTATGCTCGATTACCGTGTTCTTTGGCACATGGGAGAAGCAGAAAGAACCTGTAAAGACCACACTTGCTGAGAGCTTCACGCAGGCGGCCAGCGTATTCAGGAGCCGCTCGTTCCTGATCTTCCTGGGTCTCTACCTCTTCGGTCAGGGCGGCATGGACTTCATTTCGGGCATGGCAGTTTATTACGTGCAGCATGCTCTCGGTGCATATCCCAGTTACTATATCCCCATTCTTGCGGTGCTGATGATCGCTCAGCTCGTCGGCATGCTCATCTTCGGGCCGGTCATGAGCAAGACATCCAAGAAGCTGGCAATCGTCATCGCTGCTCCTCTGAGACTTGTCGGCGTATTGGGACTTCTGGCGTTTTCGCATCACGGAGCACCGCTTGTTCCGATCCTGGGGCTGGCAGCCCTCATCGGGCTTGGCAACGCCGGCTCCCTTACGGGCATTTTCGCCATCATGGCCGATATGACGGATATAGACGAGCTGATTACGTCGATCCGCAGACCGGGCATCGTATCCAGCATGGCCACATTCATCAGAAAGATTGCTTCGGGCTTCTCGGTAGCAATCATCGGCTTTATGCTCACAGCCGTGCACTATGATGAGGCGCTTGCCAACGCAGGTCTCGAGCAGAGCGCTGCCACACAGCACGGCATCGGAATCTGCTACATTCTGGCCCCTGCCATCATGTCTGCACTGCTGCTTGTCTGCGCATGGATCTTCCCGGTGACCGACAAGGAATTCAAAATGGTCCAGAAGGATATTGCCAGGCGCAAAGGCAAGGAAGTGGAAGCAGTGACAGAAAAAGAAAAGGCCGCGCTGGAAAAAGTAACCGGCTTTGCCTACGAATCCCTCTGGAATACACAAAACGCAGGCATAAAACAGTAATCTTTCCGCCTGTTTTACTTACCTGCCCGTCTGAAGCGGGCAGGTTTTTTTACAACCGGAAACATTAATACCGGCGGGATCGCATCATATAAAATGCTTGCACAAAAGATAAAAAGCTGGTATTGTCTTATCAGAATTCAGAAAAGCTTACGGAGAGTAATACCATATGTCTATATCAAGTATCATGCTGCGGATCGCTTTCAAGCACAGTGATGACAAGCGCGATAAGGGGCTGACTACTCCGGAGAATATTCTTCGGTTTGACAACATCCGGTACGGACAGGATCCAAAGTGGAACATTCTGGATGTCTATCGCCCGAAAAGCGTGGATGGCCCGCTCCCTGTCATCGTCAGTGTACACGGAGGAGGCTGGGTTTACGGGGATAAGGACCGCTACCAGTATTACTGCATGAGTCTGGCACAGCAGGGTTTTGCTGTTGTAAACTTCAGTTACCGGCTGGCTCCCAGGCATAAATTTCCTGCTTCCCTCGAGGATACCAACAGCGTTTTTCACTGGGTACTGTACAACACTGACAAATACAGTTTTGATCCTTCCCGTATTTTTGCCGTGGGAGACAGTGCAGGAGCACATAATCTGGCACTCTACAGCTGCATCTGTACAAATCCGGATTTCGCAAAGGAATTTCCCTTTTCTGCACCTGACGGATTTGCTCCTACTGCGATTGCACTGAACTGCGGCGTTTACCGCATTGACGTTTCAAATAAGGACCTCACCACGCGTCTTATGGCTGACTATCTGCCCGAAAAAGGCAGTGCTGAGGAAATCCGGAAGATCAGCGTTATCGATCATCTGACTTCCACATTCCCGCCAAGCTTTATTATGACAAGTGAAGGAGATTTTCTTGCGCCGGCGGCTCTTCCGATGGTGAATGCTCTGAAAGAGCTGAACGTACCGGTGGAATACCATTACTATGGCAATCCGGACAACGTACTCGGACACGTTTTCCACTGCAATATCCGTTTGCCGGATGCACAGCAGTGCAACCGCGACGAATGCGAATGGTTCAAATCGTTCGGCAATTCTTCAGAAGGATTATCAGAATAAACAGCATTATTCGCCATATGCAGGCTGAACAGGCACCCTGATATAATAATTGAGCCGTACCTCCGCCGGGAGTACGGCTCTGCTGTTTCACAGGAACGGCTTATTCTTTTTCATCCTCGCTGCCGTTATTCTGTATCGGCAATATCATAGATATTTCCTGCAGCTGAAATGTTTCGCGCATCAGGCTGACCATATCAAGCTGTGTTTTCGTAAATCTGGACTTCTTCAGCAGAATATACTGTTCCAGTGCTGCAACAATGATCGGAGCATCAAAAGGATGTGCAACATGATCCAGAAAGGCAATGATCTGCATTGTCATTCTTTTCGCGCTGCCAGCTTCTTTCTGCCATGTTTCATTGTCCCCGGATGCTCTGGCTTTAATCATTTCTATCAGATATGAATGGTTTTTCATCTGTACTTTCTCCCGGATTCAGTCATCCTATGATCATTCCCAGCCATTTACTCTGATAAAACAATAACAGTTTTCACCTCTTTCTGCAAGTGTTTTATTGTATCTGATTTTTTAACACAATAATACTTGCAGCGGCGCGAAAAAACTGCTATTGTTAGTTTATAAGATTATTGGAGAAAGAGGCGTACAAAAATGAAAAAGAAACTGTGCCTGTTCATCTGCCTTGCGTTAGGGCTTATGCTTCTGAACGGCTGTGAAATGCCGAAAGGGCACTCCCTGCTGCCCGGAACCACTCCGACAGCAGCACCTATTCAGACTCCCGTTCCGACACCGGTTCCCACGCCTGTCCCAACCCCGGTATCAACGCTGGTTCCCACACCTGTTCCAACCCCAATACCGACACCTGTTCCTAAGCCTGCTCCAACTCCGGTGCCGACACCTGCTCCAACCCCGGTGCCGACGCCTTCGGTTCCCGTTTTTGTACAGCCGACTGCTGCGCCATCCGGTAAGCCGGTAGTTACCAAGAGCCCGACAGATGAAACAGTTGCTGTAAACGGCAAATGTCAGTTTGTGGCCAGATATGAAAATGCAATTTACGCTGAATGGCACTTTGTGAGTCCTGACGGGCTGAGGGATCTCGTCTACACTGCGGCGGAGAGAGAATTCCCGACCATGAAGATAATAAACGGATATGCCAAGGACATGACGCTTGAGAGTATACCCGCCGCGCTCAACGGATGGAAAGTATACTGCCGTTTCAGCAACAACTCCGGATTTACCGATACTCAGCGGGCAAGGATAACTGTAACAGGCAATGCTGTTGAAGGTGCCCCGAAAGTGACAAAGAGCCCGACCGGCGAGACGGTAACTGCAGGCGGGTCAGCCATTTTTGTTGCCAGAAGCGAAGGTGCCCTGTGGGCAGTCTGGCATTTTGTCAGCCCTGACGGAACACGCGATCTCGTCTATACCGATGCCTCTGCGCAGTTTGCCGGACTGCAGATCACCGGCGGTGATCAGGGAACGCTGAGGCTGAACAACATTCCGGCATCGCTGAACGGATGGAGAGTATACTGCGTGTACAGCAACAGCATCGGAACAGCCACTACCGCACAGGCGGTCATTACGGTCCAGCAAAACTCCATTCCCGGTTCAGCCGGTGCAGGAGGACCATATGCCACAGGCGGCAGCCTGACGGTTTACACCAGCACCGGGGCCGCCGTAACTCTCATGCAGCAGAATGACGGCACCTGGAAAACGCCCGGCGGTGTCCTTTACTACCTTGGTACAGACGGCGTACTGCGGGCAAGAGGCATGGAAGATCTTTATACCTACAACCCCAGAGGCTGATAACAAATACTGAACAGCAAAAAACCCGAACCGTTGTGAAGCGGTTCGGGTTTTCGATATGAAAATCAATAGGTTGACGTTACCAGATATCCGTAGTAGGCTTCAGGATCCTCATAAATGGTTATTCTCAGCTCAGTACCGGGAGCATCATAGTTCCAGTAATCGGCATGCTCATATATATCCGACGTAATGACGACATCATATGTGCCGTCACCGTTATCCCAGGCACCTTTCAGGGTAATGTTTGTAACGTCGGTGCCCCATGTATTGACCCACATCCTGTCCAGGAGAGCAAGGTCTGCGCGGTATCGGAGATCACTGTCAGGGGCAGCATACCTGAGAAGGTACGGATAGTAATAGTCGGCATTCCGGGAGCCAAAGTATCCGTAATATCTCTCTGCAAAGGAAGATGCAAACGCGAACAGCTTCCCGGCAGTTTCCGGGTCACATGCCGATTTATACTCTTTCTTCTCCCCCAGAGAATTGTCAGGGAGAAGGACGGAATCCGGTACACCTGCCGGTTTCTCATAGTTTTCCGGAAGCGGGCTGACAAGCCATGCATCCGGCAGGTAGCGGGTACCGCCGGCCTGATTGGCGGAGCGGTTTATCACCCGTCCGTCATAATACATACAGGAGGAATTGCCGCCGTCCATGTTGGATGCATTGACACAGCCGAATTTATCAGCCATAATGCTGACACAATCCTCAAACGTCACCCCTATGCTGTATCCCTGGCGGCCATCGATTACCATCATGACAACAGCACCGTCTTCCCGCTGGCCGATTGCGGTTCTTGCCCCGATACCGCTTTCCAGTTCGGAAGGGTCCGCCTTGCGGCCGTCTGTCACCAGTGCAGGCCCAAAGCAGACTGCATCCCGGATGTTGAGATATCCGCATTCCTCGTAATCATAAAAACCGGACCACATATGATCGTTTTTATCCATCCCGGCTATCGGGCCATACTGCAGAGTACTGAAGGTGATACCGCGGCTGAATGTGATTCCGCTCGGCGGCCAGCCATTCCCTCCGCCGCCTTCATCAAGAAAACCGCCTGCATTGATGCCTGCAACAGCACTGTACTGCTCAGCCATTGCATCCAGCGTAAGCCCGTAACCTCCCCAGTCGCTCGGCTGAGGGAGCGCAGTACCGACAAAAACACGGGAAGGATCAAGCACAATAAGGGAATATACTGTTGCCCCTTTATAACAGAATTTATAACTGATAATGCCGTCACCGTCATCGTCCGTCAGAAGCTCACCTGCAGGGAGCTCCGACGCTGCCATGGAGGAAGCGGCTTCGCCTTTCATGCTGAAAGCAGACAGCAGAAGCGCAGCAGTAACCAGAAGCAAAACCGGCAGACGGATGAATACTCTGTGTTTCATAAGACAGTTCTCCGATATCCAGAAATAATACTGTTTCCTGTTTCCGGGATTATTCTATCATATTCCGGATCCTTGTCAAGGCAGTACGGGGAAAGAGCAGAAAACAGTTGTTGCTTAACAAAACGTATGATAAAATAGTATTTATAAAAGAGAAGGAGGTTTAGGATATGAAGTTTCTGAAATCTTTCCTGCTTGCGCTGTCCGCTGTACTGCTGTTTCAGACCTGTGCCGGTGCAGCTGCTCCGTATCATGACGTTCCGGAAGAACCGGAAGTCCTGAAGCAGATCTTTATGGATCTTTCAGCCGGGACAACAAGTGAAGAAGTCGCGGCTTTGGCAGCCCGGTACGGTTTATACTCCTCCTACCGCAACCACGGCACAGGCACTTACAGTTACAGGATAGCGGCTGACAGGGATATTGCTGATGTCGGCATCAAAGAAAAAGGCAGTTATGTAAGTATTTCATTCTACATTCTTCAGAACGATGCTGTTACAGAAATCTCCTATTTCAACAGCAGTACCATGACAGAGAGTTTCTGGTATCCTGACAGCGGATATTCCGTAGTCGATTACAACATTCCTCAGATTGTTGTTTCTTCTGACACAACGGAGGGAACAGGCAAGAGGACCTGCATGATGCCGGCCGCTTCCGCTTCGGAAGCTGCTGACTATGTTTCAACCGGCAGTCCGGATGGCAATCTGCTGGCTCAGCTGTTTCTGTCGGCACATGAAGGAATGACGGAGGAGGAAATCTTAACCTTTGTCAGCGACAACAAGCTGGCATATTCCTCCAGCGGGCCGGGAAACTTCAAAACCATAGCATATACAGAAGATGTGGCTGAGAAATACGGAAAAAACGGAACGGTCATCACCTTTGATACTGATGATGCCGGCCTGATCTGGATGCAGTACTCCTATTATCCAAGTTATTACCGCCAGGGTATTTCCGCAGCTTTCTATTCGCGCGCATACGCTGCTTCCCTGAAGCTTGATGAGGGATTTCTTCTTTGCAGAGCGGGATCTAAACCGATGCAATACAAAGATGCTGTCAGGCTGATCCAGTTTATTCACGCTTGATTGCCGGCAGACAGCCATTTTCAGCGGAAAGAGAGTTAAGGAGATTGTTATGAAACAGAAAATCAATATCAATGACTATGCACAGGCAATTACCGCTGCCCTGAAAGGCGGAATACTGCTCAATACCAACGGTGACAAATTCAACGCAATGGTAATCGGCTGGGGCGGACTGGGCGTCTGCTGGAGCAGGCAGGTCTTTACCGTTTATGTTCGTGAAGGCCGCTATACCAGATCCCAGCTTGATAAGACAGGAGAATTCACGCTGAGCATTCCCCTCTCGGGTGCTGATCCCGAAATCAACAGAGTATGCGGAAGTCTCTCCGGCAGGGATATTGACAAAGTTGCGGAAGCCGGGCTGACGCTTGTTGATCCTGAAACGAACAGCACTCCGGGCATCCGGGAATATCCGCTGACGCTGGAGTGCAGAGTGCTGTACTCTCAGAAGCAGGATCTTACCGGGATTCCGGAAGCAATAAGGAAAAGATCCTATCCGCAGGATGTGGACAGCAGCTGCCCGATGGCAAACCGGGATGCACACATTGCCTATATCGGGGAAATTGTCGACGCCTATCTGATTACTGAGTAAAACAGCAGCCTGTTCCGGAAGAGAGGAGGTGTTTTTATGGGAGTTACTGCCGAAATACGGATAGAATTTACAAAAGAGAAGCATGCACGATGGGCTATGCATGTAGCAGAAGAAATGATCAAGCTGATTTTTGCCATGAGCACTCCCGGAGAATTTCCGTGGGTTGAAGAAGCCGACTCGCTGCCTTCCCTCAGCCGGCAGTATCTTCAGTACCGCCATCTTGCAGGCGCCATTGAATATTATGTAAACCGCGGTGCAGGGCCCTGGCTGTACACCTCTGCTCTGGACTGGCTGAAACGGGAGCGCACGGTGCTGTCGCTCGAACGCTGCGCAGATATTCAGGGCTTTACCGGTTTCGAAAGCGATTATGATTTTTTTCCACAGCTTTGTCTTGCCTGTATTCTGCGCTTTCCGCAGGTCCCTTTCAAAGCCTTCTTTCGTTATGAAATGACGGTGAGCGGTGCTGTCCAGCTCATCCGCGCAGACTACGACGGCGCTGTCATACATGTACAGGAGAAGAACGGCATGCTTCCTTTCGATGAAAAAGACTGGGATGACGTTTCTGTCCTTACCTATCGTGTGACGGACGGCGCTTTCGTAAAACAGGAAGAATAAAGCAAAAAAGTATTATTTCGGCAGAAAACAAACTCAGCAAAACGTTTTGTATACTAAAAATATACTGGACAAAACAGAATAACCGGTATATAGTAAAACTGAACAAACGGTATTGCAGCTGTCGGTTACTTCGATGAACACATAATTCATTTATCTTACCGGCAGCGGATTTATCCGTTTGTTGATATGTCCCGTCCGTTAAGACAGCGGATTTCCTATCCGCAAACCGCCGGTGCATTTCCGGCACGGGGCACCAAAAAGCGATAGTGCAGAATACGGTTACTTCGATGTAAGGGCCCCGTGCTCCATGGAGCTTGCAGGTTCGAATCCTGCCGTCGGCCTCACGGCTTGCGTGGTGAAACCGGCATACACGCGGGGGAGAAAGCCCGTTTTCGTTTTTCTTCGCTTGTTAATTTGTAAAAAAGCAGCAGTGCAGGGTTACGGTTACTTCGATACCATCGCGGAGCTCGTCGGTTCGAGTCCGGCCTGCCGCATATGCGGCAGTAGTTCAGAGGTCCAGAACGTCGCGCAAGAATAACACCGTGCTCGATTTTCTCTGCTTTTATATGATTATCAGGCGCAGAAGACAAAAGTCTTCGCGTCTTTTTCTGTCTCCGCCTGATGATATAGTATTTTAACCGGAGGTGCATGATGGCAAAATTCAATTCCCCGACAACAATCAAAACAGAAAACAAAGAAGGTCATGCCGCTTACGGTATGACCCCGAAATCCAGGCTGGTTACCCAGGTGCTGACTTCATTTTTCAATGAGGCAAAATTCTATGGCGACAACTCCGCAGAGATGCAGGAAACCATTCAGCAGGTCATCCGCCAGGATCCGGAATTTGTCGCCAAACTGGCTGTATTTGCCAGGCGCGAGTTTAACATGCGTTCCGTTGCCCACGTACTGACCGGGTACCTTGCGCATGAGGAAAAAGGCAAACCTTACGTCCGCAAAACCGTTAAGGGAGTCTCTCTGCGCGGCGACGATGTAACGGAGATCATGTCTTTCTATCTCTCTACGTTCGGGAAACCTGTTCCCAACTCGCTCAAAAAAGGTATCAGCGATGTGCTGCTCAGTTTTGACGAATATACACTCGCCAAGTACAAAGGTACAGGAAAATCGGTGAAGATGCGTGATCTGCTCTGCATCTGCCGCCCGCGCCCACAGACGCCCGAACAGGAAGCACTGTTTAAACGCTGCCTGGAAGGCACACTGCAGGTTCCGGAAACATGGGAAGCACAACTTTCCGCAAACGGCAACAACCGGAAGACCTGGGAAAAGCTTATTGACAGCGGCAAGGTTGGTTACATGGCGCTTCTCCGCAATCTGCGGAATATTCTGACTGCAAGCCCGGCCAACATTGAGAAGGTGTACAAAACCCTGTCAGACCCGGAAGCAGTGCGCAGATCCAAACAGCTTCCTTTCCGCTTCCTGTCGGCATATAAATCTGTCAGCGGAATCGGAGGGAGCAGGGTGTTTGATGTGCTGGAAGACGCTATTGACGTTTCTGCCGGCAACCTCCCGAAGATTCCCGGAACAACTGTACTTGCGGTTGACACCTCCGGTTCCATGTCCAGCTCCGTGAGCAAAAATTCCGATGTCCGCTGCTGCGAAGTTGGCATGATGCTGGGTGTGCTGGCAAACCGGCTCTGTGAAAACGCGATCTTCTATACCTTTGACACAGAGCTGGAAAAGAAGGCTTTCTCCACACGCAACGGCATTCTTTATACTGTTATGCATGAGGCCTGTGCCGGCGGCGGTACAAGGATGGAGCTGCCGTTTACGCAGATGATCCGGGACCGTGTAAAAGCTGACCGTATTATTGTTATTTCCGACAACCAGTGCAACAGCAGTTACTACCACAAACCCGTAGGCACTCTGGCGGATGAATACCGCCGTCAGACAGGCAACGACATCTGGGTGCATGCCATTGACCTGCAGGGCTACGGCACACAGCAGTTTCAAGGCAGAAAAACAAACATCATTGCCGGCTGGAGCGAAAAGGTGTTGAATTTTATTCTGCTCGCCGAACAGGGCGAAGGATCTCTGGAGCAGGCGATTACCGTATATCCTCTCGATTAAAAACAAAACATAAGTATTTCTGCAGAAAACGCAGCAGGGCTTTTCCCTGCTGCGTTATTCGTCAGCTGAAGTATTTTTTCATGGTAAAGCAGCTTTCACAGAGATTGAAGCGCCAGCCGGCAGGCAGTTCCTTACCGCATTGCATACAGCGGCGGATATACTCGTTTTTATCCGCTTCCATCAGTTCCTTGATTCTCCGGCAGATCGCTTCCCGCTGTTCAAAGGAATCGTCCTGTATTCCGAGTCGCATTTTCAGCTGATGGTTGACATCCCACGCTCTGTACTGCTGTTCGCAGCCGAGGAGTGTTTCCGTTTCAAACTGCGGATCCGGAATAGTTTTACCGCGCAGAATACGCCTTGTGCACTGAAGCCAGTATCCGGCCAGTTCCCTGTCGTCCGCATCAAGGGGACAGGTAATCAGGTCAAAAATCAGTTCCCGCCTGCCATTCTGCGGAACGTCCTTCAGCATGCCAAGAAGAGAAAGAGCCGTTGACATATCCTCCCGTTTGAAACTTCTGTTCGGAGGCAGGCCTTGCCAGGCTTTCAGGAGCACATCGAGAGGATAGTCTGTATCCAGCACCTCACGCGGAAAAGCAATGCACGGCGTACGGACTTTTGCTGCGTAGTTTTCAAGACCGTTTTCCACAATGTCCGTAGAGTCCATAGTCAGGACCTCTCCAAGATCAAACATGCCGTAGCGGCCGGCCCGGCCGGCAATCTGCCTGACTTCGCCGCTGTTCAGCGGTCTCTGCTGCCGGCCGTCAAACTTCTGCGTTTCGGCAAAGATGACACGCCTGATCGGAAGAGAGATCCCCATGCCGATCGCATCTGTGGCAACGATGGCGGTCGTCTCCCCTTTCAGGTACCGTTCCACCTCATTTCTCCTTGCGAGAGGCGGCAGCGCACCGTAAATCACACTTGCCCGGATTCCCAGACGCTCCAGATGCGCAGCCATGGAAAGGACATTCTTTCTCGAAAAGCAAATAACCGCGTCATACTGACGGACCTCACTCAGATCATGGCATCTGCCGCTGTACCGCAGCGGAACCAGCCTTTTATGCCGTACTATGGTATAAGGATCGCCGAACTGTGCTATCAGAGACTCTACATAACCGAGTGCCTCCGGAGCAAGGCAGATATGGACCTCGTCAGCATCAACACAGCAGATTGCCTTCAGCCAGGCTGAACCGCGCTCGTCATCGGCAATCAGCTGCGCCTCATCTATGACAGCTACTTTGAAATGCCGCTTAAAATTGCACAGCTCAACCGTGGAAGAGACGATTTTCGCTTCCTCTGTCGTAATGGATTCTTCACCTGTCAACAGGCTGCAGGGAATCCCTGCTGCATTGATTCTGTCAAACATTTCCAGTGCCAAAAGGCGCAGAGGGCCAAGATATGTTCCGTCCCCTGAAGCTTTCAGTGACTCCAGCGCATCATGGGTCTTTCCGCTGTTTGTCGGCCCGGCGTGCAGCACGAAAGCTCGCCTGAGTTTTTTTGCCTTCTCGATCAGGCTCTCCGGGGTGTACGCTGCCAAAAGTCCGGCAGCTTCCGAAAGGGCAATATTCCTTCTCCGGGATTCCGTAACCTCCGCAATCAGCGCTCTGACCTCCGGCCGCTGAACTGCTGCTTCCACTTCACTTTTCCGCCAGAGACGGCTGTATCTGCCGCGTCTCCCATAGCGCACCAGCGGTTTCGGAAAGTACTGCTCGATTATTTTTTTCGTTACGCCATACTTCTCTATTGCCGTTTTCTGACTGATATACTGTTCACTGGTTTTTCCGCTCATAAACCCTTCGCTTTCTGATAAAAATCGAAGCCTACTATATCATATTTCCCGCAAATGTCCACCTTTTTGTGCTCCGGATACCGGTTTACAGACAAAGCTCCGGACTGCTGCAAGGAATTTTCCTTTTCTGAACCGTTTCATTATGTTATAATATTGCAGAGGTGATCGTGTTATGTTTTACTACCTGGTCGACCCGCAGCTTACCTGTAATCTGCTGCTGATTGCTGCGGCAGTTATACCTGCGATTTTTCTGATGGTAAAGGTCTACCAGTCCGACAGGCTGGAAAAAGAGAGCAGGAAGCTGCTCTGGCAGCTGGTGAAAGCCGGTGTTTTTTCTTCCCTGATAGCTATTGTAGAAGAACGAATCCTCAGCTATCTGCTTGACGAAGCTGTTGCGCAAAGCAGTGCTGCCTACGATGTATTACTGTACTTTGTTGTGGTTGCCGTGTCGGAAGAGAGTTCCAAATACTGGATGCTGAAGAGGCATACCTGGCGTTCACCGGAATTCAACTGTATGTTTGACGGCGTCGTCTACGCCGTGTTTGTCTCGCTTGGTTTTGCTCTGTGGGAAAACATCAGCTATGTGCTGACATATGGCTATGCAACAGCTGTCGTGAGGGCGGTTACCGCTATTCCCGGCCACGCATGTTTCGGAGTATTCATGGGAGTATTCTACGCCATAGCAAAGAAATATGAAGCATACGGACGCGATAGTGATTCCCGGCTGTACAGAGTATTCTCCGTCCTGGTTCCGGTGCTGCTGCATGGCGCCTATGATTACATAGCGTCTACCTACGAAAGCGGCTGGTATTTTGTAATCTTCGTTTCAGCCCTGTTTATCGTATCATTCATACTGGTCAGCAAAAAAGCGAAAAATGACCGGTATATCTGATTTTCAATAGAATTTACCGGTTCCTTTGAATTTTTATATTCACTTTTATAGAAGAACCATGTATAATGGACAATACAAAGGTAGACAGGAGGAACTTCCATGTATATTACGAAGAAAAACGGCATAGTCGTACTGTATGATACGGAAAAGATCATCAACAGTATTCTGAAGGCAAACGGCGATACCAATGAAGAGGAGATCTCCCGGGCAACTGCATCCTACATAGCCGACGAAACTTTTGATCGTCTTACCAAAGAAAAGGATATCATCACAACTCAGGATATACGTGAATGCGTATATGACATTCTCTGCAAAAAGAATCTGCCGAAAACAGCCCGGCTTTATATGGATTTCCATAAATAATCCCCTGCAGTCAAAAACGGCCCGACAATCGTCGGGTCGTTTTTTTGTTCAGAACAGCGGAGCTACAAACTTCAGAATCCATCCGGCAGCACGGTAGAAAAATTTTTCATCCCGGACAGATTCTTCCGTAACCGGCGTGCATTTACTGAGCGTAGATTGAAAATCAGCTTCAATATCTGCTATACAGGGGGTTTTATAACAATACACAGCACATTCAAAATGGTGGTAAAGGCTGCGGTAATCCAGATTGATCGTCCCGACAACAGCCTTTTTGTCATCACTGACAAAGCTTTTGGCATGGACGAAGCCCGGTTCATACTCATACAGACTAACTCCTGCATTCAGCAATCGCTCATAATGCGATTTTGCAAGGGCATAGGCAAGCTTTTTGTCCGGTATGCCCGGCAGGATGATTTTGACATCAACACCGCGCTGGGCAGCATACTTAAGGGCTGCTTCCATTTCCCCGTCCAGAATCAGATAAGGTGTCATGATGTGGACATAATCAGTTGCATGGTAAAGAATATCCATATAAACCGTCTCGCCCACTTTATCCTCATCCAAAGGGCAGTCGGCATACGGAATAACATATCCTTCCTCTTCATCTGTCTGCTCCGAAGCCTCTGCTTTCGGAGGCAGCTCCAGCTGCTGCCAGCTGCTTTTGTCGGTATTCCAGAGCTGCAGGAACATCAGGGCAAAGCTCTTCGCAGCCTGACCTTTGATACGGATCGCGGTGTCCTTCCAGTGCCCGAAGCGCTCAATCCTGTTGATATACTCATCTGCCAGGTTGACGCCGCCCGTAAACGCGGTCTTGCCGTCAATGACGAGGATCTTTCTGTGATCGCGGTAGTTGTAGTGTGAAGAGACCACCGGAACAATCGCCGCGAAGGGTTTTGCCTTGATCCCGTTCTCTTCCAGCAGTTTCCAGTATCCCGGCGGCAGCTGGAACATTTCGCACATACCGTCGTACATGACACGAACGTCTACACCGGCTTTGGCCTTGGCAATCAGAATCTCCAGAATCTTGCCCCACATATATCCTTCTTCAATGATAAAGAATTCCAGGAAAATGTACTTTTCGGCCTTTTGCAGCTCCTCCAGAAGATCTTCGAACCACGCTTCCCCGATGTGATAGAAGGTTGTCTCACATCCCTGATACGCCGGAAAACAGCCGCTGCGGTTCAGGTAGGTTACCAGGTCTTCCGTACCGCTGCCGTCGCCCTCGTGACTCTCCAGAACTCCTTCCGGCTGCGGAAGCAGTGTTCTGGTCTCTTCAATGCGGGTTTCCACTTCTTCCTTCAGGCGTCGGTGGCCAAAGTTGCTCTGCGTGAAAAACAGCAGCATGGCGCCCGGTAAAGGCAGGATCGAAATCAGGAACATCCAGGTCAGCTTTGCGGAGGAATCCATCTGCAGATTGAACAGGTAGATCACCATGATCAGTGTGAAAACCCCCTGCAGTGCGGCTGCGTAGGCCGCGAGTTGACGGTTCAGCCAGACATAGAACCCGATCATCAGCAGAATCTGCACGACCAGCAGAAGGAATATGATCAGGAAGCGGCTGAAT